>TARA_R110002074_G_scaffold14788_2_pt1 | contig 130656 bp, 121 predicted proteins | sample TARA_R110002074 | Tara Oceans TARA_R110002074 (sample SAMEA4397215) | marine metagenome | biome: Polar Biome; feature: [MIX] marine epipelagic wind mixed layer (ENVO:01000061); material: water (ENVO:00002006), including particulate matter (ENVO:01000060) such as... | depth...
GCTGCTGTACTTTTTTATTCACGTTTTTTTAAATGCCATTCAGCTAATTTCCATTCTACGTCGTCATCAATTCGATAGTCAAATTCGCGAGGATATTCATTCCGCTCAATTAAGTCGTTAAGAAACTCATTCGTAATTTCTGGGTCATAAATTCTCCAAATCAGTTCGCGTGTTTCATTCCACGTAATTCTTGCGAGAAAAAGTCCGTTTGGTTTTTCTTTGTCAGGTCCTTTTATTTTGTCGTCCAAAAAGTCTCCAAACTCGTCCAATATTTTTACTTCCGCTTTTGATGGCATTCCATTTTCGATAAGCTCTTTACAATTCAGCATTACCGAACAATGCCAAGAGAATACTTCTTTCGGTTCAAAGTCCGCTAAATTTTTATTCACGACTGCAATTCCAGGAAGTTCTTCTTGTTTGAATTTCAGAATCTGATAATATTCATCTGGTATTATTACTCTAAATTCTTTGTCTTTTGCCATTCGGTTTTTCAGTATTGCAGGCAACGGTTTTGGCTATGGTTTCGTTACGGAATGGTACGAGAGTATCATTCCGCCGTAACCATAAATTTAGCAAAAAGGCTCGAAATTCCGATTAGGAATTTCAGCCGTAATGAACTATAGCCATTGTTGTGCTTTCGTTATTTTTCTATAATTATTGTATCTATTTCTACTTTAGCTAATTTTAACTGTTCTAAATACCATTCCATTTGTTTATAATGATGATATACATCGTTTAGAAATTCGGTCAATTGTTCAGGTTTCATTTCACGAAATGTACCTGTCCTCCTTTCATAGCTATATTTTTTGCTTAAAAAAGCCCATCTTTCGTCCAAAATCTGACCGTTATCAATTAATCTATCATACGTTGAATTGTATAATTTCACTACTTTTTGTACCAATTCCTTATTTCGGAAAAGAGTTATTTGATTGCCAGAAATGGCTGATTCATAGGAGCCGGAAATTGGATAAAATGTCCGTTGACTTCTAAAATAGACTTTGAATAAAGAATCTAAAGAGGGTCTGTCATTATTGTAAAGGTTGAATAAGTTCCTATTCAAGATTTCATATGCTTCTATTCTCGGTTCATTTAGTTTTATTACTCTTTCAATAAAGGCCTTGTCTTCTTTTAAGTCATTTTTTAAACTTGTAATAAACTCTTTTTCAGCTATTGATTGTTTTCTAGATTCGTTCCAATTATTAATTTGAAGCGCAATCAAAATTCCGATAACCACGAGAATAATCTCGCCAATAGCATATTTTAAATACTTTCCAGTTTTTCCTTCTAAAAGCAAATTTTGCCTAATTTTTCTAAAGAATTTTATCACAAACGGTTAGTTTCTCTAAAGATAGAATAATATTTGAATTTTGGATTTTAAATATCGAAGCAGAGGTGCAATGAGCTATAGATGGTATTTTAATCAAATTGCCATTTTCCGTCAATCAATCTAATTTTGGATGGTGGATGCCAAAGACAGCTTCCTATACCAATATCGACAATAGCTATTTTATAATCTTTGTCAAAGATGGGTTTGGTCAAATAGCATAAATATGGGTAGCGTTTATAAATTGTATCTCGTATACCAAATCTATATTTTGAAAATATTTCATCCCATTCATTACGATAGATAACCCTAATGTTAGATACCAACGCATTTGGTTTGAGAATCAAAGTGTCATTAATTCCGTGAAGGGTTTTTAAATCTGATTCATTATCCAAATTAAATGATTCCAAAATATACTTTTCGTAATCAAAATTAGGAACTTCATCTGCAAAAGTTTCTAAAGAGGATTTGTTTGGTGGCTCTAATATGCACTCACAAATGTTATGTTCATCACTCAATACATCATTAATCAGTTCAATTGATTTCTTTGAATAGATATCAGATGGAGTTTCAACTTCTTTCTGATTGCAAGAAAAAATAAAAATAATTAAAATAAATACGCAGAGTTTCTTCATAATTATTGTTACGATCTCGGCTATGAGTAATTGGGATTATACATTGTTTTACACAGTATTTTAATCAACTACATTAATTTGAAAATCAGCAGGAATTATATATTCAATTCCGTCAAGATTCATAACCACTTCAAGTTTAACTCTGTTGTCATCAACATTTTTGGGTTCAAACTCAAACTTAAATTCGCTTAGTATTTGATCTGTTAAAATCAATTCTCTTTTTTCATAGTCTTCACCAGATAATCTGTAAACATCATATTTTGGAACATAATTTTTATATCCGAAATCAACTTTGACAATGCTTGTTTTATTCGCTTCGACGTGATCTTTATCTAGGTTGGCAATCAGAAAAAAAGAAGATATGTCTTTATCTTGCAAAATTTGGATAGAATCTACCAATTTTGAGTTCAACTCGGTTAATTCTGATACTGTTTTTTCCAAATCAGTTATTCTGTCATTTTCGCAAGAATAAATAGTAATCGAAAATACTATAATTATAAAAGTGAGTGTTTTTCTCATATTGTGTCACAGCCGTTATTGCGCTTACACGTTGTTGTAAAACGTTTTTTATTCAGTTCCAATTACGATCGGAATTTGTGATTTAACTTCTTTTTCATTTACACAGGCAGGATACCATTCGGTTAATTCAATTAGTAAATCCTTAACTTGGCTTTGGGTTTCATCATTCCATTGTCCAAAATTCCCGAAGAATCTAAAAGGTTCTTTTTCTATTTTTCCATTTTCGTTGATTACAACATAAGCCCTTATTTTCTTTGGTTTGTATCCTGTGATATTTTTTATTTTTTCAGTCAGAATTTTATAGTCAGATTTTAACGAAGGCATTTTGTCTGGTAGCAAATAAACTCCGTTCTCATTGGTTATTCCATAAAATATTTTGTTTTGCTCAAGAGCCCATAAGTAATCTGTGGAAGTTTTGTCAGTTCCTTTAAAAGACTTGAATTTGCCTTTAAAGGTGTCTGTTTTTGTCAAAGAATCATTATTGAAATGTTGAATTTCTAAAATGTAATTTCCACGTAATCCGTTTATTTTTTTGAATGGGTTTTGGTTTAAGGTCAGTTTTACATTTTTTACTTTATAGGTTCTTATGTTATCTAAATCTATTACATCAGTCCAATAATTATATGTTGTTTCTACTATTTCCAGATTCTTGTTAATCTTGAATGAGATGTCATTTCCAGTAAAACCAGAACTATAGCTGTTTTTGATTTCTAAATTTGAATTTGGTTTTAATTCAATTTTTAAACTTTCAAAGTCATTTTTTGGATTCCCAATGTCGTCAAATCGATTGAATTCATCTTTGATTTCATATTTCACAAGATTTTGGTCAATAGCAACTTTTTCTTGTCCGAAAGCAAAATTTGTAATTATTAGCAGTATGAAAATTCTAATTGTCAATGTTTTTTTATTAGTTTCTATTCAAATCTGAATTCTGGACATTTTAAGCTATTCAATATATTCAAATCTTTGTCTAATTCAGTTATAAAGTATTCTCCGGCGTGACTAAACTGATATTTCCACAAATTTTCAGACACTCTGCGAATGGAGTCAAGGTCATTTCGCTCAAATTGCTTTTCAATAAATTTTAAAGTAGGAATCATATATTCCGCACCCCAATATTCTTCCTTTTTTATTCTTAATTCATCATCATCATTCACATAGTAAACTTCCAATATTTTACCATCTTGCCAAAAATAAGTAAATACAGTTTGATATTTGGTTACAATGTGATGACCTCCTCTATTTTGAAAGGTTTCTACAATATAGAGATTGGAATCGCTCAAATCATTTTCTTTCAAGAATTTTGGAAGAATTCGTTTTCGCAATTTCTCTTGATATTCCGTTCTTGAATACTTTTTTATTTCAGGATATTTTCTATTGAATTCTGAATTCATTTGTTTTACTATTCCTCTTTCAATTGAACAAGAAACTAAACTGAATATCAGAATTATTATGTGAATTGCTTGTTTCAAAATGTTTTACAACGGTAAAGTGTATGATTTCGTTGCGTGATTAAGTACTAAAGTTAGCAAATAATAATGGATAGAAAATTCCAGCGGAATTTTCGTAAGTAAGCCTTTACTAGCAATGAATTATACACAGTGTTGTAACCAGTTTATTTTGTTAAATTTAATATCAGTGTTTGAGTATTCAACGATTGAAAATATTAATCCAATAGTTTCATCTTCTGAAATCATCATACCGTAGTGTAAATCATCCGTATTCTCATAGTCGTCATAAGTCGGTTCGTGATTTTTATTCTTAAACCACCAACTCATATATTTAAAAGTATTCCAGTCAGACAAACTTTGGTCGTTCTCATCTGCACCATATTCATTTACTATTAAATTTATGAGTTTTTCCAATTCAGAAGTTTCATAATCTGAAGCCCTAAATTCAAGGTGTCTTGCTTCTTTGTCAAACATTGAAATTTGGTACTGGTCAAATAATTCTAAAAATTTTGATTTCAAGTCAAACAGTAGAAAATTCCGAGTGTCATTTCGGTCAGAAATTAAGTCAGTTTTAAATACCGAATTTTCATTCAGTAAATCAACATCAATTTCTAATAATTCTTTTATAGTTCTGATTTTTCTCAAATTGGTTACAACGGTCTTGGCTATGGTTTCGTTGCGGAAAAATCCGCTGGGATTTTTCAGATGAGTAACGAATATACTAAAAAGCAGTGAATTCCGTGCTCGGAATTCAGCCGCAATGAACTATAGCCGTTGTTGTGTGTAGTTTTTATTCCGAGTCATAAGGTGCGAAATTAATTTCATAGCCAAATGGTTCGTCTTTTGGTGGTTCAGTCGGTTCAGTTTCATAAATTTCAATTTTCCCATTACACTCAAATCCGATTTGTCCGCCTACATATTGAATCATATCGGTAGATTCGTCCGCTGAATTTGACCAAGTTTTCATAGACATCCACGCATTTCCAGGTTTACATTCAAAACCATCTACTAATTCTCCGACAATTCCGTCTGCCAGCACAGTAAAGTGCTTAAATTCTGTTTTCGTTTTTCCATAACGAAGCTTTAATTTCCAATCCTTTTCCATTACTCTTTATACTTTTCAGTCGGTTGCAATTATCAAATTTGGTTTTTCTCCTTGTTGAATTTTTCTATAATTCACAAATGCTCCACATTCCAAAATTGCATTTAGTAATTTAGGATTATTCTCTTTTAAGAAATTACCATTCTCAATTTGTAATAATGTTGGTTGCTCAGTCAATTCATCAACGCAATCAATCCAAGCATCCATATTTTCTCCATAATAATCAGGAAAATTCAATTCCGCTTTAAATTCCGAGTGGAATGAATTCCAATCAGTCAATTTCTTTGCATCAATTTTGAATGTTATCATCTCATTTCTAAAATTACACACAACGTTTATGTATATGAGCAGTAGCGGTTTTTACGCACTAACTTTTCGGTTTAGCACAGACCATAAATTTATACCCTAACTTTGGGTTTAGCAACAATCCCGCTATTGCTTATATACTGTGTTGTGTGCAGTTATTCTTTCGTCTATAATTTCCAAATTGAACTTGTCTAATATTTTTAACAATTCAGGTAAGTAAGATTCAAAAGTTGGATAACTTGGGTCATTTTCATATATTTTTATCTGTTGTTCCAATTCAGGTAGAAACACAAAATGAAGTTGTTCGTAATGATATTTTCTCAATTCTTCAGCCCAATTTTTGTTTTCGCTTCTTTCAGCTAAACGAATTTCTCCAAGCCTGACAAGATGTTCTGCAATGCAATCTGACCAATTGTAGTAGTTTTGTTTTTCCATAACTTCCTTTAGCTTTGAATCAAAAAGATATTCGTTATTCTTAAGAAGGTTTTGGAACTTTTCTTTGGCTATTATTGGGTTGACAAAAGAATGTCCAAATTCGTGATATGAATTTCGTAGAATAAAGTCCTTATTATCAAAACCAAATGTAGTGTAAGTGTTTGTCAATGAATCTTTTTTAACTGGTAAGGATGCACTAATTACTTGATAAACAAGCATAGATTTATCAGAAAACACATAAGGTCCAATACCTCTTTGTCCATATTCCCCTCCTGTTGGCATTTCTGGAGCAGGTATTATCGTATAACTTTCCTTGTTTTCTCGATAATAATCTTCCATAAGTTGTATGAAATTTTCAGGAGGAAGGTTTTTTTTGACTTCACTAATTGCACCATTGTAAAATTCTTGGTTGTCACTCAAAAATGTTTCGACATTTGCATCAACATAAAAGTCAGATAATTTTTGCACCCATTCATTTATAATTTCTGTCCTATCAGCATAAGGTGAATTTTTTAAAGAATATTGGAATTTAGTACTTGGAAATTCTTCTAAATATAATAGGATTTCAGTCAGTTCGTCAAAGTAAAAAATTTCATTTAACAATAAACTGTCTGATAGTTTTACAGCAGGATGATTTTTAAAGGGTTCAAAATATTTTTGAGCCGCAACGCACATTGGACGTGTTGGATATTCTCCAGGCCAAACAAACATTTCTATTACGTGTGAAGTATGAATATTGCGGTTTGACTTAACCACAATATTTTTGGTAATCGTTTTGTTTTCTTTTTTTACTTTAGAATTGCAGCTAATTAAAACTATGCCAAATAATATTAGGATTATCTTTTCCATTTTTATTGTTTTATATAATTGTTAAGAAAACCACTTTCTTTTAAAAATTTATTTGGTTCTTTGATATGTAATATTCTATAGATTGCTTGATGTTTATTTTTTTGTTTATTGAAATAAGCTTCCGTTATTTTATAACCAATCCAATACCCTAAATCATTTGGTCTATCATCTTTTCCGCTTGTACCGTATAACCAATCTTCATATTTTTTCTGCTCCATTCTTGATACAAATTCTTTACAAAGAGCATCTTTATGTAATTCTCCATATTGGAATGCAGTTGTGTTTATTTGTTCCCCTGAAATTAACTCTCCAATGAAATCTGCACTTCCTTCAATAATAGATTGAAATAATAAATTAACATCTTCTTTGGTCTTTTGCTGAAAGTGAATTAATTCGTGAGCTATTAAGGCAGGAAGACCATCAAGGTCTTTAAGCATTTCTGTGCCAATAATAATTCCTGCTTCAGAAACTGTACCGCCAGAATTAAATCTACCGACAACAAAGTAAACTGGTGGAAATGTCGCATCAGGATACCAATATTTCATTGATGAATAAATTGCCCTAATTCTTTTTCTTTTATTAACTAAATCTTTTAGAACGTTTTTGGATTTTAAATAATCTGCTTTTCTACTCACAACCATTTTATACAAAGAATCTGCATTGATGATTCTATCAGAAATAAATCCTTTTAGACCGTTTGAACCATTATTTATATATTCTTCAAATGCACTTGCTCCAAGTTCATCCATTTTACTAAATGCTGTCCAAAATCTATCTATATCCTCGGTGATAAATTTTGCATTTAACGGGTCATTTGAAAAATTTTCCTGACAGTATGTGGAGTAGTAAAATCCAAGTGTTAAAATTATTATTAATTTTAGTTTTCGTGTCATTTCTGTTTTTTTTCTAATTGCACACAACGGTCCAGTATAAGCGCAGTAAGGGGAAAGATAGCGACTACCTTTCGGATGAAACTGAAACTTTGCTGAAAGATAGGAACTTTGGGGTTAAACACAAAGCCCTTATTGCGTTTATACATTGTTAGCCACAGGCATTCCTGCGTTCTGCTTTTCAGGTTGCCCTTTTCCAGATTAGTTCGGATTTGAGCGTTGGCAAGACATACTCTTTTGCAATTTTTGGTGGTGCGGCGGCTTTGCGCGAATTGCAAATGTGTATGGCTTTGTGCGTTGGCGTTGTTTAGACATATCTTTCAGCGGACAGCAGTATTATATATGCGGATGCGAGATATGTTAATGCGAAAGCGAATATTGTTAAAGCGAACACAAGAATTGTTAATGCGGAAGCTAAAATACAAACTGCGGACGCAAGATTTGTTAATGCGGACGCCATTATTTAAAATGCGGATAGAATATTTATACTTGCGGATGCTCTAATTTAAAATGCGGGCGCAAGATTTGTAAAGATTCTAACGAGAATGTAAAATGTCGTTAAAATTTTTAAATCGACTAAAAGGAAATATATAGAATATGATAAAAATTTACTTAATTCAATTATATTCTATAAGATGTTTTAAACCTTTTTACTATCAGAATTTAGATTAGATAATAATGATTCTACTTCAAAATTTTGGATTTCATCATCAAGTTGTTCTAATATACCAAAGCCTTCAGCTTGATTTAACAATCTGGCTATTGATTCGTAATAGCCTTGAACTATGCCTATTTTAAATGAATCGCCTTGTGGGTCAATTGCTTTAGCCAATTCAATTAGCTGTTTAATACTATCATTCAAAAAGTAAATATATGTATTGCTCATTTTCTATTTGTTTAAAAGGTCTTTTAGAATATCAATTTTTTCATAGCTATTTTGAATTTCCGATTTCCAACCATTGATTAAACTTTCCTGATGTTGTGGTCTTAAATTGCTCCAATCTTTAACATATTTTTCCGGATTAGCCAATTTGTCTTGATGTGTTAATATACCACGTTTTCCATTCATATATGTATCAATAGATTTTTCAATTTCGTTAACGGGCATATCTTGTTTTAAAACGTTTTCAAGCATACCACTATGTTTTCCACCAGCCCGAGATGCCTCTTTAAAAGCATCGGAAACATTATCTGCCGCTTTAAATACTTCATCTCCATTTTTAACCACGACTTTTCCTAACTTCCCTAATTTTCCAATTTTTGCAAAAGGAATTACACTTGCTAATGCCCATCCGCCTGCCTCGGCTCGATTATATTCGTTGCCGTCGAAGTCTTTGCCGTATGCCACGCCATAAATATCTTCTATCGGTGTAACATATCTCGCGACCTGTTTGCCGCCTTCAACTAAATCATCGCCACTTGCCCTTGCGTAAGCAGATAATGGTGATTGCCCTTCACTCATATATTGTCCAGTCCGTTTTATACGGTTGAACATTATTCCAATACCTGCTCCTGTCATAAAACCTCTGCAACACGCCTCTGGTGCTAATCCTGTTGGGTCTGTAAAAAAGATTGGGTTGTCGTTTGTAAAAGCATAGGGCGACCAACTTGGGAATTCATCAGTTAGTGGGTCTGGGCTGAACCATCTGCTTATTATTTCTGGACTTAAACCTGCCTCGGTATTTTGGTCTTCGATTTGTGTATAACCCGTAACGGATTTTTTCTTTACGTGATAGGAAAAAGAACCGATTTTAACGATGCTGTCCAAATCGTGGAACTCCAAATATTTGCCTTTGCTCAAAGTAGCAATCTTTGGCGTGTAGCCAAATTTCTTGAACGGGTTTCCCGCTTGGATGTTTTTTTCTCTTCGAGCTTGTTCTTCAACGCTCAACGAATCTTTTGTTTGGGCGAAGCCCAAACAAATAGAAAATAGAAACAAAAGTGTTAGATAGTTGTTTTTCATAATCAGTCAGTTGTTTTATTAAAGGTATTTATTTTTTTATTTGCGTACTTATCTTTTTCTTCTTTAAGTGAAACGAGCCAATTGAGGTACATATCCTCTGGCATCTGCCTATAGCCCAATTCGTGGATTATTGTCAACTGGTCTTGTATTTCCAAAAGTATTTTTCGAGTTTCGGGATATTTGTTGACATCTGTAAAGTCTGTGTTATGATTGTACAAAATGTTTTCAATCTTCTTCCCTTTTGCCTCTGTCTTTAAAATCATTGCATTAACGGAATTTGGAAAATATTCAAGAGCCTTGTCCGCACATTTTATCACAAAGTCCAAATCGTAAAATTCCTGTTTTTGGTACGCTTGTGCCAAATCGATTAAACAAAGTGCAATACTTTCTTTATCGTTTAAGGCTTTCATAAAAACTCCTTTACGGATTGCATCAATATGAACATAGCCCGAAGCCATAATCCACGCATCAATCGGAAAAATACCACTTGTCAGTTCGGTATTGTACCAACCGTCCTTTTCACTTCTGTGCTTAATGTAAACGTGGTTTGGCGCAAGTGATAAATGTGCATCAACACCAATTTCTTCTGCAAGTATTTTGTAGAGATAAGGAAGTGAATGGCAGTTGCCCTTGCCAGTTTCCAAAAGTTTTGAAACAAACATACTACTCCAATCTTTTTTTCCAAAAGGGTCTTCAAAGTCATATTTGAAAGGAATGTATGTATATTCTACGTTTTCCTCGTCCCGAAACTTTATACTATCGGTCATTACCGAAAAAAGCGAAGCGTATTTGGCAACCTTTTCTTTGTCTTTTTCATCATACTGTAAAACTCTGTTCGCTAAAATCTTCTCGGTTATGTTTTTAAGAATGGCAATTTCCTCATTCAGAAAAATTGTATCCAAAACACCTTTGTTGTATGCTTTCTCTACACAAAATACTGCTTTCTTAAAATTATATTCTTTTTTATCGGAAAGCATATCTGTCAAGAGATTGTAACTTTCTTCATAGAGATAATCTTGTGCTTTTAGATTACTGCAAAAAGCAACGAACATTGCTAAAAATGTAAGTTTTAATTTCATTTAGTTTTTGATTGATTGGTTAAGTTTTATACTGAATTGTTCCTTTATTTCTTGGTTTTGTTTTTCTGTTTTGGCATCCTTCAACGATGCTAACCAACTTTCGTAATCTGTTGGCGACATATATTCGTAGCCTAAATTGTCGATAGTTGTATATTGGAGGTTTACTTGGTTAAGCATTTGAACAATCTTTGGAAAATTTCGGATATTCTGTAAATCATTTCTATCTCTTGGGTTGATGCCGACTTGATTGGCGATATATTCAAATTGAATGGTAAGATAATTTGAGTTCAGCATATTGGCCGTAATGCTGTTTGGATATAATTGCAATGCTCTGTCAACAACGTTTTTAACAAAAGGGTCATAGCCGAACTTACGAGCGTACCCTTGAGCAAAATCGGTAAGCAGTTGCGACAGCAACTGCTTGCTCGACATTTCTTGCATATAGATTTCGTTCTGTAAAGCCTCGGATTTTATAAAGCCCGATTGTAATATCGAAGATTCAGCTGTGAACATTCCGTTGGTCAATTCCACATTGTACCAATACTCATTTTCATCACGGAATTTTATATAGGAATGGTTTGGTGACAAGGATAGGAAAGCCTCTGCGCCAATTTCTTCGGCGAGTATCAAATATAATCTTGGAAGTGAGTTACATTGTCCTTTGCCTGTTGCCAAGAGTTTAGACACGAACATTTTTGACCAATCCTCTATGCCTAAATAATCCTCAAAGTCATATTTGAACGGTAGATGTTTTAAATCTTTCGATTTTATTTCGAGCGTGTCCGAAAAGAATTTGAAAAGCATAAAGTTCTTTGCGAGGTTGCTGTTTTGGTCGTAACCCAATTCGTCCATCTTTTCCCGCAGGAAGTCGCCCGTTTGTTTTATTAGTTTGTCAAAATCCTCGTAATTTTGTTTTTCTTCAAAATATGCGTTCTCAATTGCAAAAGTTGCATCCTTTACTGAAAATCTGGCTGGATTAAGTCCGTTCAGTTTATCAAAGGCGTTTCGGTAATACTTTGTGCTTTCGATGTTGCCGTAACTTGGCAAAGAATAATTTATCCGATTGGAATCGTATTCCGCAATGTCTTTGTTGACTTGGTTCAGTTGTTCGGTTCTCAACTTTTCGTTCTGTTCGACTTCTTGGATTAGCATTTGGTTCTGTCTCTGAATCCTTTGTTGGTCAGAAGTTCCGTTGAAGATGTCCATTGGGTTTGGAACTGATACAACGTTTTTCGGGTTCTGAAGTCCGTTATTTCCGTATTGTTGGAATTGTGTCGGTTGTGGTGCAGTCGGCATTTGCACCTGTCCGAAAGTCAGTGTACAGGTCAGTCCGAAGAGTAAAGACAGATGTATTATTTTCAATTTGGTTTTCATATTTTAATCGGTTTCCGTGAGCGTTGGCAAAAAACAGCTCTTTTATTTTTTCGGCGTTGGCATTGCGCGTTTGGCAAAAAATAAATGTGCTGTTTTCGAGCGTTGGCTTTTTTCTTGCTTGTGGCTAACTCGTTATATGATAACTTTTATTGTCGATATACCGTAAATAATACTGGATATGAACACTTTTTAGATGCTGTTATCCCGCAACCGTATACCCAAAGATAACAAATTAACTTTTTCGTAATACCTCTTTAAAGGCGTCCAGTTGGGCTTTTAAAATTTTATTTTCTTCCTTAAGGGTTTGTAGCTCCTCTTGTAGTGGGAGGGTATGGTCTGGCACGTTGTTTCCATAGGTGTTTGGCAACTGTGCGGCTACATCTGCAATAAAGTTGTATTGCAGAATCTCGCTTATTTCCCATAAAATAGCCAACTGTATGCTAGGGCGTTTTACCAAACGCTCTACGGTGGCTCTGTTGCGGTCCATTTTGCGCGCAATAGCGCTTTTGGCAATATGGTGTTTTTTGATATAGGTACGAATAAGCTTACCTATATGAGGCATGTTGGTTTCTTTGCTTTTAAACTTGGGGCCTGGTCTTAATGGATGTGCCATACTAAAATATTTTAAACTTAAATATACTATTTTTTTGCAACTCGTGTAAGTTTAAAGGTAATAGCTGTAAGTTTGAAAGTAACACGTGTAAGTTTGAAAGTAACACGTGTAAGTTTGTTGGTAACATGTGTAAGTTAAATAGTAACTTATGTTAGTTTTTAAGTAGCAATTTTAACGTTTTGCCTTGTGCTTTATCTTTTCCACATTTTCTTCTTTCCTAAACAGCGCAATTTTAACCATTAGATCGTAAGGGATGGGTTGGTCTAAAGGAAACTGTACTGCTCCTTTTGAGGTGTGGTAGGGCTTTAGTTCTTTTACAAATTTTTCAATACCCGAAGGGGCGGGGTAGAAGCCTATATGGTTTTTCATGGCGGCATAATGCAGTAGGTTGCCGTGTAATACCAAGGTGGGCATTCCGTATTTTATCGTTTCGGTGGCTTCTGGCACTGCTTTTTGAAGTGCAGCGCGAATCTGTTTTAAAAGCACTTGCTTTTCCAAAGGAAAGGAAGCAATATAGTCCGTTACAGTTTCAAACTTTTGCACGCTGTAAGCATTTAAATTCTATTACCTAACACCCTTTACCTAGCACCCAGCACCCTTTACCTTTCACCTAACAACTACTTCCCAATAATATGCAACTGTGTAAAGTTTTTATCTACAGTTAGCTCTGTGTTTCCGTTTACTTTTAACTTCGATAGGGGTGTTACTTGGTTATCTACTTCAATGGTCGAAATAGTAAACGGAAGGCGTTTTAAATCCAATTTAAACTTGGAATATGGCGTGACATATTTCCCTTCTTTGTGTTGTTGGATAATAAGTTCTTTGGGTTTTCCAGTTAACTTAAACGTTCTAAAGCTATAACGCCCTTTTCGGTAATCGTAACCATCGTGTGCGTCTTCGTATAACACCGATTCCTCTTTTCCTTGTTTAAAATATACCTCTAGTTCTACTTCGTCAAATTCCTTTTCCCCCACATATTGCTGCACAGGATATTTTGGAATAATACCCCCTTCTTTTATAAACATAGGGATGCTGTCGATATCGGCATCTACCCAATGTTCTTTTCCTCCTTCTACCAACTCATAGGTCCAGTAATTGTACCATTTTCCTTTTGGAACGTACATTCTACGCCCCCGAGCGTTAGGTTCTAAAATTGGGCATACCAAAATATGATCTCCCATGATAAATTCGTCGGTTCGGTAATAGGTTTGAGCATCTTCTTGGTCAAACAATACCAAGGGTTTAATCATAGGCGTGCCTTCGGTAACATATTGTCTAAACGAAGTGTAGATATAGGGTAATAATTTATACCGAAGCTCCACAAACTTTCGGGTGATATCGGTCACGTTTTCATCAAACGACCAAGGTTCTTGATCGCCGTGATCTCCCGAAGAATGCACCCTACAAAACGGATGGAAAATCCCTAGTTGAATCCAACGGATAAATAGCTCACCTGTAGGCTGTTCGGCAAATCCGCCAATATCAGTTCCAATAAAACTCATCCCCGAAATCGCCATACGTTGTATCTGCTGATTGGCAATCCAAAGGTGTTCCCAGCTCGCTACGTTATCGCCTGTCCAGCTTGAGGTATAGCGTTGCGTACCAGAATAGGCAGCTCGCGTAATTACAAAAGGTCTTTTAGGAAACACAAATTGCTTTACGCCTTTGTAAGTGGCACGTGCCATTTGCATTCCGTAAACATTATGTGCTTTGGCGTGACTACAAGCATTGCCGTCGTAATCATGACGCACATCTAGGGGGAAGGTTTTGGTAGGTACTTCCATCACAGCAGGTTCGTTCATATCGTTCCAAATACCGTGTACACCCACATCTTCAATGAGTTCTTTGTATAAGCCGCTCCACCATTTACGCACTTTTGGGTTGGTGAAATCTGGGAAATTACATTCGCCCGGCCATACTTTTCCGCGCATTAAAGGACCGTCGGCACGTTTGCAGAAATAATCGTTTTCCAAAGCTTCCTGATATACCCAATAATCCTTGTCGATTTTAATTCCGGGGTCAATGATAGCAACGGTTTTAAAACCATCTTCTTCCAAATCGGATATCATTTTCTTGGGATCTGGGAAGTATTCTTTATTCCAAGTAAAACAGCGCCACCCCTCCATATAATCGATATCGAGGTAAATGGCATCACACGGAATTTTTAAATCTCTAAATTTTTGCGCCACCTCTCGCACATTGCTTTCGGGGTAGTAGCTCCATTTACTTTGGTGGTAGCCTAGTGCCCATAGGGGTGGTAATTCGGGTTTTCCGGTAAGGTCGGTGTAACTGGTAACCACTTCATTCATTTCGGGACCGTAGAAGAAGTAATAATTCATTTCGCCTCCCTGCGCCCAAAAACTGGTGACATTTCTGCGTTCATGACCAAAATCGAAAAAGGTTCTAAAGGTATTATCGAAGAAGATTCCGTAGGACAATCCATTATGAAGTCCAATGTAAAACGGAATTGCTTTGTATAAAGGGTCACGGTCTTTTCCGAAGGCATATTCATCGGTCACCCAATTTTCCAATCGTTTGCCTTTTAAATTGAAATGCGTGGGTTTGTCGCCCAAACCATAATAGCATTCCATTTTCTCCTCTTGCTTGCTCATTTTCACGATATCGCTACCGTGTTCGTAGCTGTATTCCCAGTGAAAACCAATCTCGTCTTGATTGATAAGATTCCCTTCCACATCGTAAATGGTCTTACGCATATTGGCTTTTTCAATGTGCAACACCAATTTTGCGGTGGTAATGATATAGCGGTCGGGTTGTTCAATATATTCCAAATGATTGTACCCACGTACGGCATCGCTATCGATGGCATAACTGAAGTCTTTTGGGAAACTTCCGTAGGTGGTATATCGAAATCGTAAAATGCTGTCCCTTACCACGGTTATTTGTAGTAAAACACCATTTTCTGAAGTGATGAGGAATTTATCTTTTTCTTTGGTAAAGTTTATTATTTGGGAGGGAAACTGATTTCCTTTATGTTCTAATTCGGTATTTACAATCATACGTAATGCTTCATTTTAGCGGTCTTTACAAATGAAAAGATTTCTGAATAAAATAAAGGTATGGAAACAAATTATTTCAGAAAAGTAATCAACAATCGAAATCGATTTCGTTAACTATTTGCTTTGGAATTTATTCTTTTTAAAGCAATCATTCCCAAAGGCGGAAGGTTAAAAGTGGCCGATTGTTTGCGATATTGCCACTCTAATTTCTCTGAAGTATACTGTTTCTTTACGGGAAAGTTGGAACCACCGTATTTGCTTTCGTCGCTATTAAAAATAAGTTTGTAGGTTCCTTCCTTCGGAAGTCCTATACGATAGTCTTCACGGGGAACGGGAGTCATATTACAAATAATAATAACATCGTCTTTTTCTTTTTCACCTTTCCGAATGTAAGAAAGTACCGAGTTTTCGGCATCATTGTAATCAATCCATTCAAAGCCTTCATTGGTGAATTGTTTTTCGTACAAAGCAGGCTCCTTTTTGTAAAATCCATTTAAGTCTGACACCAATTGTTGTACGCCTTTGTGATAGTCGTACTGTAACAAATGCCAATCCAAGCTTTGCTGAAAATTCCATTCTTCACTTTGACCAAATTCGCCTCCCATAAAGAGTAAATTAGTCCCTGGGTGTGTGATCATATAACTGAAAAGCAATCGTAAATTGGCAAAGCGCTGCCATTCGTCTCCGGGCATACGGTACAACAACGACTTTTTTCCATATACTACTTCGTCATGACTTAACGGCAGCATAAAATTCTCCGTAAACGCATAGGTCATACTGAAGGTTAAATCGTTTTGATGATGCTTTCGATACACCGGTTCTTTTTTGAAATATTCAAGGGTGTCGTGCATCCAACCCATCATCCATTTCATCCCAAAACCAAGACCTCCCAAAAAGGTGGGTTTGGACACCATAGGGAAGCTGGTAGATTCTTCGGCGATGGTTTGAACACCTTCAAAAGTACCGTAGATTTCTTCGTTTAATTCTTTAAAAAATGAAATGGCATCTAGATTTTCTCTACCTCCAAATTGGTTAGGATCCCATTCGCCTTCTTCTCGAGAGTAATCTAAATACAACATGGAGGCAACGGCATCCACCCGCAATCCGTCGGCGTGGTATTGGTCAAGCCAGAATATGGCATTGCTAATTAAAAAAGCACGTACTTCATTTCTTCCATAGTTAAAAATGAGGCTTTTCCAATCGGGGTGGTAGCCCTTTTTTCTATCGGGGTGTTCGTATAAATGAGTGCCGTCGAAAAATCCGAGTCCGTGTGCATCTTCAGGAAAATGGGAGGGAACCCAATCGAGAATAACACCAATATCGTTTTTGTGTAATTCGTCCACCAAGAGCATAAAATCTTCAGGTTTTCCAAAGCGCGATGTAGGCGCAAAGTAGCCAGTGAGTTGATAGCCCCACGAAGGATCATAGGGATATTCCATAATAGGCATAAACTCCACATGGGTAAAGTTCATTTTTTTCAGATAGGCGGTGAGTTCTTTGGCTAATTCAATATAAGTGAGGGGTCTATTTTCTTTGGCATTGTGCATCCACGAACCTAGATGTACCTCATATACCGAGAAAGGCCTATTTAGCTGATTGGTTTCCTTTCGGGATTCCATCCATTTGGCGTCTTTCCATTTGTAGTTGGTGTCCCAAACCACGGAGGCGGTATTAGGTGGGTGCTCACAACGACGGGCAAAAGGATCTGCTTTTTCGGTTTTAATATCGTTATGGTGCGAATGTATTTTATACTTGTATTTGCTGCCTTTTTCCACATTGGGAATAAATCCTTCCCAAATTCCAGAGCCGTCCCAACGCACATTCAAAGGATGTTCCCCTTCAATCCAATAGTTAAAATCTCCTATGACCGAAACTGCCTTTGCTGACGGTGCCCAAACGGCGAAATACACTCCTTTTTGTCCATCGACTTCGGTGAGATGAGCTCCTAACTTTTCGTATAGCCTGAAGTGCTTTCCTGCCTTAAAAAGATTGATATCAAATTCAGTAAAAAAACTGTGTGCGAGTACGTTGCTCATATATATTGCCCCACTTAAGGTGGGGTAACTTTTGGTTAATCTAATTTCATTATAGAAGAAATTCCTTCTAATGGGATGACCGCCCAAAGCGGTCTTGCGTTCATTTCGTAGCCTAGCTCATAAACTGCTTTTTCAAGCATGGAATATTTTAACACATAAATACGTTCTTGGCTGTAGCCAATGTTAATGTTGGCATTCTGAATTTTTTCGGTATAGCTTTCTAAAAATACACCTATAAAGTAGCGGTATAGCAGCTCTCCAGCATAGAATAAATCTTCATCACTTTGCGGATAGGTATCCCCATTATTAAATATGGTAGCATAAATGGCATAATGAAACGAACGGAAAAGCCCTGCCACATCTTTTAAGGGCGGCTGTTTTACTTTGCGGTCCCGAATAGTACTTTCGGGTTCTCCTTCAAAATCGAGAATATAAAAATCGCCGTTTTTTACTAGAATTTGTCCTAAGTGATAATCGCCGTGAACCCTTAGTCGCTCTCCTTTTAGCTTGGTCCAATCGAAATCGAGGAATCGTTTTCTAATATCATTTTTTTGTTCCAAAAACTGCTTGGCGAGATTCAAAGTAAGACCCTCCAGTTTATGAATATTGTTTTCAACGGTATTTAGGCGATTCTGAAATTGATATAACAATCTATTTTTTAACCAGACTTCGTAGTCTCCGTTAAAGCGTTCGGGTGTAAAGGCGGTTTCTTCAAATTCTGACCCTAAAGCGATGTGCATTTCGGCTGTACGAATGCCCAATTGTCGTAAATTCTGAAAAAGACTTAACCCTCCCCAATCGATAATTTCTGGTGGAACGTCTCTAATTTTTAATCGGGCAAACATGTCAACATCGGGGAGTTGACGAACATTAATGTGCTTATCGGAAAGCGTTTTAAAAACCTTATCCAATTTCTTCAGCATATATTCCCAAGCATCCCCATCATTAGGAACCATCTCTTGCATAAGTGCAATAGTGGTAATGACGTTTTCGGAATCTTTAATATTGATACTTCCCAAATAGGCAGGCGTATTTTGATATCCTTTTTTATCGGACAGGAAACGTGACATTTCGTAATCTGGGTTTTTGGTAGAATAAATCCTTCTGAAAAACTTAATAACACAGGTATCATTGATCACCACCGACGTATTGCTCTGCTCCATTCCCATAAACCGAGACGATTTGTACACAGTCTCTTTAAGACGTTCCCCTTTATGGTATTGTACCCGGGTGGTATCGATAGGTTGGGCATTTAAAATACGTTCAAAAACTAATTTTCTGAACGCTTCCAAGTTAATGGCATCTATAATATAACCATCTACTTTATTTATGGATACCTTTAAAATACGCTCATCTTTAGCGAAATCTTCATCGGTAACAAATGCAATGGGTATGAAATAGTGCTGATAAAAGGCCTCCACAAAATTCACTTCCAGAATAAGTCCATAGTAAACCTCTTCTTTTTGTTGAATTCTGAAATATTCGGTAAGCTCAATATATTTGAGTTTACTCGATTTACCTCCATACCAGCGTTGCTTGGTGATATAATCTTCCAATACTTCCGAAAGGAACATTTTCATAAAGCCAGCATCGTCCATGAGTTGCTCCCAAGTGGTATTAAAACTTGAAGGCGATTTCATTTTGGAGGTATCTAGCTTTGCCATTTATTTTTCAATTTTAAAAAGATGAAAAGGAAGTACCGGATGCAACTCGATATAGTTCCATTCTTTATCCCAAATGTAGCTGCTCTGCGTGATTAAGTCCTTCACTTTTACGGAATGTCCTTCGTGAATTCCCAACATTTTTAAAGGTAGTTGAACAAATCCTTTTTGGGTGTGATAGGGATCTAAATTTACAACACATAAAACTTCATTTTCCTTTCTTTGATCATACTTGTAATATGCAAGAAGATTTTCATTTTCGATAGAAAGAAACTCTATATTATTTGTTTGCTGTAAGGCTTTTTGGTCTTTTCTACATTGATTAATTTTCGTAATCAAGGTAGTCAACTTATTTTCAATAGTCCAATCCCAATGACGTATTTGAAATTTTTCTGAATCTAAGTATTCTTCTTTTCCAGGCAATGCTGCTCCTTGCATATATTCGAATATAGGTCCGTAAACTCCGGTGTTCGAGGATAGGGTAGCTGCTAAAAAGTACTTTTGAAGGTACACCGATTCTAAATTGCCTTGTAATGCCCACGGATTGATATCCGGTGTGTTGGGCCAAAAATTGGGTCTAAAGAAATAACGCTGATCGGTTTTAGTTAATTCGTTGAGATACTCAATGAGTTCGTGTTTACTATTTCGCCATGTAAAATAACTGTAGGATTGTGTAAATCCTTGTTTGGTAAGCTGATGCATTACTTTAGGCTTTGTAAAGGCTTCAGAAAGGAAAAGTACATTAGGGTGTTTCTTTTTTATTTCCGCAATAAGCCAACCCCAAAAATAAAAGGGTTTTGTATGTGGGTTATCTACTCGAAAAACTTGAATGTCGCACTCTTCAATCCAGTAAAGGGCTACAGAAAGCAATTCGTCCCATAGGTTTTTCCAATCCTCACTTTCAAAATAGATAGGAAGAATATCTTGGTATTTCTTTGGCGGATTTTCTGCATATTGTACCGTTCCGTCGGGTCGCCATTTAAACCATTCAGGATGTTCTTTTACCCAAGGATGATCTGGTGCTGCCTGTAGGGCATAATCCATAGCGATTTCAATGCCAAGGCTTTTTGCTTTTTGCACTAGTGATTTAAAATCTTCAACGGTTCCTAAATCGGGATGGATGGCTTTATGTCCACCGTGCTTCGAACCAATACCCCAACATGATCCCACATCACCTTCCAGAGCAGTGGTGGTATTGTTTTTCCCTTTTCTATTTACTTCACCAATGGGGTGAATGGGAGGGAAGTAGAGGGTGTCGAAGCCCATTTTTGCAACTCTAGGCAGTAATGCTTCACAATCCTTAAAAGTACCGTGTTGTCCTTCGATAGGTGATGAGGAACGTGGAAAAAATTCGTACCACGTACTAAAGAGTGCTTTTTCACGATCACAATAGACCTTTAAAATGGTACTTTCATTAGCCAAATGTTTTTCTGGGTATTTTTCAAAAATATCGTGTAACTCTTGGGAAGTAGCTTCCTTTATGGCTTCGTTATAATGAGAAGTTTCTGTAAATAATTTTTTTAGGTTTTGTAGGTATTTTTTTTCAGAAGCATTACCAACCTTGATGGTTTTATCAAGATAGTCAACCCCTTCTAATAACTCGGAAGTTACTTTTTGGCTATCGTCTATTTTTCGTTTAATTCCGTGTTGCCAATTGAGTGCGTAATCTACCCAGCCTTCAATTTTATATTCATAAAATCCTTGTTTTTCAGTACTAAATGAAGCTTCCCATTTGTCATTCTGCAAAGGATACATTCTATTAAAAGTCCAGCTTTTCGCTTTTTCATGTTTAAAACAAAGGTTTGCAGCAATAATGTCATGTCCATCCCCTAAAACATTTGCAGTAATAGGAATAATTTCGTTAACTACACATTTAATAGGGTGTAACCCAGCTTCAATTTGAGGGTGAAGGTTTTCAATAATAACCCTACTTTGGTTGCGCATATAGTAATTGGTTTGCTTAGTATTTGTTAAATATATAAAACCAACGGCAAATAATTAAAGACTTTATAGTTTCTTTACAATCGATATCGTTTTCGATAGTAAATTCATAAAAAAAGGCTCTTAAAAAAGAGCCTTGAATACTATATTAAATGTAGCTTATTTACTTTTCGTCATCACTACTTTCAATTGCAATAACGGGTTTTCCGGTTGAATAAAGTGTATTTTCATCCAGATATACTACCGCCGAATGACTTAAAAGTACTTTTGAAATTTGCGAAGTATTTTTAAAGTTATTTTTGGCTACAATAAATTCTTTAATCATTCTGCTTCTCGATAACTCTATGGGTAAATCTCCTGATAGATTATTTTGAAAGACGTTAAAAACTTCTAAATTTTCAAGGTTATTGATAGAATTCGGTATTTCTCCTGAAAGCTTGTTACTACTTAAATGTAAATGTTTTAACCCACTTAGGTTCCCAAAAGATGCTGGTATACTACCTTCAATAAAGTTTCCGTTTAATGCCAACACTTCGAGGGTTGTAATATCACCTAAACTTTCAGGTAGTTCTCCCGAAATATTATTGAAAGACAACTCTAAAACCTTTAAGTGTGTTAATTGGTTAATTGATGATGGTATTTCGCCATTTAAATTATTAAAAAGCATTCTTACCTCTGTAACGTGATTATTGGTAATAGTAACACCTTCCCATTGTGTTACGGGTTCGTTCATAGGCCAACTCAATTTCCATTGGTCGCCTTGTGTTGTTTGATATAAGTCTTTTAATGCATTTAATTCACTTTCTGGTATTTGAGCAAAAAGCGAAACACTTATCAATAAGAGATAAATGGTGAGGGTTAATTTTTTCATTGGGGCGGGGTTTTTAGGATAATTCCTACATTAATACAAAGCAAATAACAATTAAATCTGATTAAAAACAAAATTTATTCGATGAAATGCACTATTTTAAATAATTGATACTAAATAAAACTATAATTGTAGTGGCAACTTATTTCGTATTTTTACAGTATAATTACTACACATGCTTAAAAACAAATCTACGTTACTCAATACCTTAAACAAGCTTTGTAATAACACATTGATGGAGACTTTGGGTATTGAGTTTATTGATATTAGTGAAAATGAGGTTGTTGCAAAAATGCCGGTTACATCAAAGGTGCATCAACCCAACGGGGTCTTACATGGGGGAGCTTCAGTAGCATTGGCAGAAAGCGTTGGGAGCGCGGGAACCCTAATGCTTACTGATGGTAACAATGTTCAAATCCGAGGAATTGAAATAGCTGCAAATCATGTTAAAAGTGTAAAGGACGGTTTTGTATTTGCAAAGGGGAAAATGGTGCATAAGGGGAGAACCATACAGTTGTGGCATATTGATATTTTAAATGAAGAAAACGAATTAATTTCTTTTATAAAACTAACTACAATAACCTTGCGTACCTAGTTGTATGATAGCCATTTCTACTCTTGAAAGAATCAATCATCATCTACAAACAAAAAAACCGTTTGTTGCTTTTTCTTTGCCGGATAGTGAACAACTTACTTTTTACTTTAAGAAAAGCATTAATGAAAATGATGTTGAGGGAAATGATGAACCTTGCTTTGTTATGTATCCTTTTGACGAGGGACAAAAAGTATATAGTATTGCAAAAAGAGATGCAGATATTTTAGATTTTAAAATTGTTGCAAATTCTGAAGATTTTAAAAATATAAATACAAAAGGAAATTCTTCAGAACGGAAGGCCCACATAGAACTGGTTTCAAAAGCTATTTCAGAAATAAAGAAAAGAAAGGCTACAAAAATTGTTGTTTCCCGAGAGCAAAAATTTGCGTTGAAAGATTTCAATATCGAATCATTATTTGCACGTATATTTTCATTATCGCCAAATACATTTCGTTATGTTTGGTATCACCCAGATACCGGTATTTGGTGTGGATCTACCCCAGAATTATTGCTTAAAACTGAAGAAGAGTGTTTCCATACTATGGCACTTGCAGGAACCAGAGAATATATCAAGAACTCAAGTGTTGTTGGGTGGAGCGAAAAAGAACGGCACGAACATCAAGTTGTTATTGATGATATTGTTAACAAGCTTCAAAAAGCGGTAACGGTTTTAAAAATGTCTAAAAGTTATACCCACAGAGCAGGTCCCGTGGTGCATTTAAGAACGGATATAAGAGGATGTTTCAAAAAGGGAAAAGCTAGTTTACCTGCCATTGCTAAAATTTTGCATCCTACGCCTGCTGTTTGTGGAACTCCAAGAAAAGTTGCTTCAGAATTTATTAAAGAATTTGAAGGTTATTCAAGAGAATTTTACACGGGTTATTTGGGATGCATTAGTGATAAAAATGAAGATTCTTTCCTCTATGTTAACTTACGCTGTATGAAAATTGAAGAAAACTTTGCACACATATTTGTGGGGGGTGGTATTACCGCCGACTCTAACCCAGAAGCCGAATGGGAAGAAACACAAAACAAAATGCAAACGATGCTTCAAGTGTTGCTTCCAATGCTTTAAAATATGACGCAATGTTAGTATCTTTGTAAAGAATGATCTATTCCACAAAAATTCTTTCGCAAACCATCGTTGAACTGTGCCGAATAAAGGGAATAGACCATATTGTTATTTCGCCAGGCTCCCGAAACGCCCCATTAATTGTAGGATTTACATCGCATGATTTCTTTACATGCTTCAGCATTGTTGATGAGCGTTGTGCTGCCTTTTTTGCTTTAGGGATGGCACAACAACTTCAAAAACCAGTGGCTTTGGTTTGTACTTCAGGGTCGGCAGCATTAAACTATTATCCAGCCATTGCCGAAGCTTTTTACAGTGATATCCCGTTGGTGGTGTTAACTGCAGATAGACCTTCACACCTAATTGATATTGGTGATGGGCAAACCATTCGGCAAGAACAGGTGTTTGCCAATCATATCGAATACAATGCCAACTGCAAAGAAGGAGAAGAGTTTCAAGAATTTAATGAAACCGAAATAAATGCAGCCTTGAATTGTGCCTTTGAAAAACAAGGACCTGTTCATATTAACCTTCCTTTTTCTGAGCCATTATACGGAAGAATAGATGTTTTATCAATTCAGCCGAAAGAAATTCGGCCTAACTCTTTTGAAGCTACTATTGAAGATAAAAAACGTCAAACATTAGCCGAAAAATGGAATGCTTCAAAAAAGAAAATAGTACTCATTGGTGTGTTGCAGCCAAATTCTATTGAAGAAAAGTATCTTGAAGTTTTAGCAAAAGATGAAAGTGTGATTGTTTTTACCGAAACGACATCAAACATCCATCACACGCACTTTTTTCCGTCCATAGATCAATTAATTTCGTCGCTCACGCCCGAAGAGCTCCAATATTTACAACCGGAAATTTTGGTCACTTTAGGTGGAATGATTGTATCGAAAAGAATAAAAGTATTTTTTCGAAACTATTCCCCTAAGGAACACTGGCACATAGGTTGTAAAGAGGCCAACGACACTTTTTTTGCTTTAACTGAACATATAAAATGCTCCCCCAATCACTTTTTTGAATTCTTTTTACCATTAACAAAAGTGGTTCAAACAAATTATCAAACTCATTGGTTAAGCATTAAAAATGATAAGCTGCAAAAGCATGCTGTATTTGAAAAGCAAGCGCCTTTTTCAGATTTTGTGGTGTATAAAGAAATATTCAATACCATTCCTAAAATGAGTATGTTACAATTAGCTAATAGTACAGCCATTCGTTATGCACAGCTTTTTAAATTAGAAGCATCATTGCAGGTTTTTTGTAACCGCGGAACTAGTGGTATCGATGGTAGCACAAGTACTGCCATTGGAGCAGCAGTTAAAAGTAATAACCCAACAGTATTTGTTACTGGCGATTTGAGTTTTTTCTACGATAGCAATGCTCTTTGGAATCTCTATATTCCAAACACTTTTAGAATAATTTTAGTGAATAATGGAGGTGGTGGAATTTTCAGAATTTTGCCCCATGCAAAAGAGGTGGACCATTTTGAAAACTACTTTGAAACGAGACACGCCTTAACTGCGTTGCATTTATGCAAGATGTTTGGGTTTGAATATGCTACAGCAAATAGTTTAGATTCCGTAAAAAGTCAGTTAGAAGATTTTTATGCACCGAGTGAAAATCCAAAATTATTGGAAATTTTCACCCCATCTGAAGTAAATGATGTTGTATTAAAGAATTATTTTAAAGCTATTTCTTAACTTCCTTCAATATGTTTTTAGCCCAATAATAGGCATCTTCTATAGACTCAAAACTTTCTATGGGTTTATTAAAAAATTTTGATTCATAGAAGGTATTCACTTTGCTTTCTTCAGTGTAGTTAACCACAGCAATTCCTTTTAAAGTAGGAACGGCCTCTAGGTATTTAAAATCGGTAGGATTAACAGAGTAGGAATGAATTCTATTGGCGATATAAACCAGGGGTCTCGTTTTCATGATTTGAATTCCTTTTACAAGCATTTCAAAAGAAGATTTGTAAGAAACAACAACTCCTTCGTTAGCCTCTACAATGACCACATTTTCATAAAAATAAACGGTAGCAATCTTTGTTTTTAGAATATCTAAAAGGGGAATTTCCTCAGGGAGGTTATGTGGGGAGTTAGGTACCATTTTCGGTTTTTAAAACTACACAAAAGTTTCATTCAAAACAACAATGGAGTTTCTTTTTTTGAAGTGGAAAAGAGTATCTTTGCAACTATGTTACAACTTGGTGAATTTAATATACTTACTATTTTAAGGGAGACCGATCCAGGGCTATTTTTGGGTGATGAGGAAGAAAACGAAGTCTTACTTCCACATAGATATAAGCCAGAAACCTACGAAATAGGAGATAAAATTGAAGTGTTCCTTTATTTGGATAACGAAGAACGTCCCATTGCCACAACAGACGAGCCCTATCTTACACTAAATACTTTTGGGTATTTGCGTTGTAGTGATGTAAACGATTACGGAGCTTTTATGGATTGGGGATTGGTAAAGCAACTTTTTGTTCCATTTAAAGAACAAGCAAGACCCATGAAAGCTGGCAATTGGTATATAGTGTATTTGTATTTAGATGAAAAAACGAACCGATTGGTGGGCTCTAGTAAAACCAACAAGTATTTGAGCAACGACAATATCACTGTCGAAAAATTTGATGAAGTAGATATTTTGGTGACTCATATTACCGAACAAGGTGCCAACGTAATTATAAACGGAATACATAAAGGACTCATCTTTGTAGGTGATATTTTTGAAGACATTCGTTCTGGAGACAGAATGAAAGCCTATATCAAGAAAGTACGAGACGATAAAAAAATTGACGTGGTACTACAACCTCCAGGATACCGAAGCATAGAACCCAATGCTAACTACATATTAGACGAATTAAAAGCCGCTGGTGGATTTCTTCCCTTCCATGACAAGACTGATCCTGAAACCATTAAAAATGAATTGGGATTGAGTAAAAAAAGCTTCAAAAAAGCAGTGGGAAGTTTGTATAAAGACAAACAAATTATCATTAAGGAAGACGGAATCGAATTAATTTAATAACCTCTACCCACTCGATATGGTGCACAACGTCCACAAATTCCAAATGGAGGACAAGGGTCTAGCATATCTAATCCACGTTGTTCTTTATATACAAAATTGGTTACTTTGGTAGAACCATCGGGATTGTATTGCGCATTGCCTCCAAAAGCAGAATACTTTTGTTGAAGTGCTTCAACATTATAATTTGAATTGGATTTATAACGATCTTGTTTTTCAATGGCTGCAGCCATATCCACAGCTTGCCAATAATTGGTCTCGGTTACTTTGTTAAAATCGGTGATGTTCCGAATACTAAAATCGCGTTTCGGACCAAAATCTATATCAAAAGCACTTAATTCTGGGACTTCGGGTAAGGATTCAGTATTAATGGTAAAGTAACGCGACTCAAAGTCGTATTGCGCTAAGACACTTAGCGGAAGGAAAACCAATATGAAAAGTAATTTTTTCATCCGCACCAAAAGTATCAAAAATGATTCCGAAGTGATAGCCTCTTTTTAAAAATTTAACTTTTTTGAAGTTTCCTTGGGTACAGCATCCTTATGCACCGTAATACTAATAGCTTTTAAGCGCATATAACTTTCACTAAAATACACATAGCCACCATTGGCGTTTCTTCTTTCATCTGTTCCCCAGCTATTTTTTACTTTGTAATATTTAGTACCGTTTTGGTCTTTTAATATTCCTGTAATATGCATTAAATGATCATCGGTCGTGGTATAGTTTTCAAACTCGTCTTGGCGATAGTTTTGAGAAACTTTCATTTCGGGATACACGCCCTGTAAGGCTTTAATATTGTTTTCTTCATCGGCAGGGATCACCGCCACCCCGTCCTTTGATGAAAAGGTTTTTTCACTTACATCGCAATCCAACTCTACTGTAAATCCCTTTTGCAATGCATTGTCAATAGAAGCCATCATTTCATCAAGCGGGACATTGTACATGCTTCCGTAGCTCCAGTTATCTGGAATATTCAAAATAAATTCGGAATAAAAAGGAGCGTGAGTAAAACTGGTGATAGTAACATAATCTTCAGCATTAATTTTTAACATATCTCTAAAGGAGGCAGGCGTATAGCTTTTTCCTTCAAAAGTGAAGGTCGTTGGATTTTTACCTAAATAAATATCCACAACGGCTTCAATAGCTGGCTTCCAATTTTTACTCAATTTTCTTCCAGGATTGTCGATATAAGTTTTTAGCATCGCTTCTAAAACGGCTACTAATTCGGCATGATTATGACTTTCTTCACCTGTTTGTAATCCGCTAAAAGCTTCTTGCGGCACCAATCCGTATTCCCGTACCGAATTCATCACATCATGTGCCAGTCCGCCTTCACTAAATTGTGCTTTTCCTTGTCGCATGACAAAATTTTCAGCTTTTTTAGGATAAGTATTACGAACCGTATACATTTCCGAAAGGTCTATCTGCTTTCCTGTAAGTCGAATGATTTCACTTTCCAAAAAGGAGGTGCTCGAAAAACTCCAACAGGTTCCAGTGCGTCCTTGACTAATTACTGGAGTAGCTTCTAGGTCGATTATTTCGGTGAATTGATAAGGTTGCTGTGCAAAAAGAGATGCAGAAATAAAAAGAATTCCGAAGAAAAATAAAGCTTTTTTCATAGTTTAAAATTTGTGACTTCACGGGTTCCATCATAACGGAATGTAACGAGAAGTATTATCTTTGAGGTAAATTTACAAATTATGATTACACCCAATTGGAAAACAGCCAAAGAATATACCGATATCACCTATAAAAAGTCCCATGGCGTGGCGCGTATTGCCTTTAATAGACCAGAAGTACGCAATGCGTTTCGCCCTAAAACCACGAGTGAATTGCTAGATGCTTTTCACGATGCACAAGAAGATACCAGTATTGGTGTGGTGTTACTTTCAGCAGAAGGTCCTTCGCCTAAAGATGGAGTCTATAGCTTTTGTAGTGGAGGAGATCAAGCTGCTAGAGGTAAAGAAGGCTATGTAGGAGAAGATGGCTATCATCGATTAAATATTCTAGAAGTGCAACGACTCATTCGTTTTATGCCTAAGGCAGTGATTTGTGTAGTGCCAGGTTGGGCTGTAGGAGGCGGACATAGTTTACACGTAGTTTGTGATATGACACTTGCAAGTAAGGAGCATGCTATTTTTAAACAAACCGATGCCGATGTTACGAGTTTTGATGGTGGCTACGGCAGTGCTTATCTCGCTAAAATGGTGGGGCAAAAGAAAGCAAGGGAAATCTTTTTCCTTGGAAGAAATTATAGCGCACAAGAAGCCTTTGATATGGGAATGGTCAATGCGGTGGTACCTCATGCAGAATTAGAACAAACGGCTTACGAATGGGCACAGGAAGTGTTAGCAAAATCACCTATTTCTATAAAAATGCTCAAATTTGCTATGAACCTCACAGACGATGGTATGGTGGGACAACAAGTCTTTGCCGGAGAAGCTACCCGATTGGCGTATATGACCGAAGAAGCCAAAGAAGGACGTGATGCCTTTTTGGAAAAGCGCAAGCCTAACTTTACTAAAAAGTGGTTGCCGTAGTTTTTTAGAATTATTTTAGTGGATGTAGATGATCCCTTGGAGTATGATATATGTCATTTATTATGGGGTAATTAATAGATAATTTTAGGGTACTTAAAAAGTAAATAAGTATCATGGAAAAATCTAGACCAATATTCAAATTCTTGCGTATTCTATTAGGTATATTTTTAATAGCCTATGCACTTAATAAATTCCTACATATTGTCCCAAGTAGCTACGGTGCAATGCAACCACTAGCTCAAGACTTTATTGACTCAGTTGCAATATATCTACCGGCGCTTTACATTTTTGAAATTATTATTGGATTGTTTTTAATTTTTAATAAATGGAAAACCTTCATATATATAGTGTTGTTTCCATTGTCTGTAGCGTTTTTAATGTTCAGTTTTATTAATAATGATCTATCAGAAATGTGGCCCGCTATCCTAGTAGCAGCTATTAATATCATTTTACTTCTATCTAGAAAAGAGAAATATAAAGTACTATTCGATTAATATCATTCTGTAAAATTCATCGCATGACCGATTTACAAATTGCCCAAAGCATATCCCCAAAACACATTAGGGATATTGCTTCAGCACTTGCTATTCCCAAAACACAACTAGAATACTTCGGGCAGGATAAAGCAAAACTTCCGTTGTCACTTATTGACGAAAATAAAGTAGATACAAGCAATCTCGTTTTGGTCACTGCAATAACCCCAACACCTGCAGGGGAAGGGAAAACAACCACTTCTATCGGACTGGGAGATGCCATGTGCCAGTTGGGTAAAAAAACAATCACGGTGATACGCGAACCTAGTTTGGGACCGGTCTTCGGAATTAAAGGCGGAGCCGCTGGAGGTGGATGGAGCCAGGTAATCCCCATGGTGGATATCAACCTTCACTTTACAGGAGATTTTCACGCCATTGAAAAAGCTAATAATTTACTTTCAGCTTTAATAGAAAACAACATTCAAAGTAAAACCAAAAGCCTTGGCATTGACCCTCGTACCGTACAATGGAAACGCTGTATGGATATGAATGATCGAGGTCTCAGAAATATTGTCGCTGCCCTAGGCGGAAAAGCAGGAGGTATCCCAAGAGAAACGGGGTTTAATATCACCGCAGCTTCCGAAATAATGGCAATTCTTTGTTTGAGTAACAATTTTAACGATTTAAAAGAAAAATGCGGTGCTATTTATGTGGGTGATACCTGGGAAGGAAAACCCATTTATGCACGCGATCTTCATGCTGAAGGCGCAATGGCTGTCTTGCTTAAAGATGCTATTAAACCTAATTTAGTTCAAACATTAGAAGGAAATCCTGCTATTATTCACGGAGGACCTTTCGCGAATATTGCTCAAGGAACCAATTCTATTTTAGCTACAAAAATGGGGATGAGTTTAGCCGATTATGTCATTACTGAGGCAGGTTTTGGAGCCGATTTAGGCGCTGAAAAATTTCTGAATATAAAATGCCGAACGGCAGGACTTTCGCCTAAAGCTATTGTATTGGTGGCAACCATTCGTGCCTTAAAATACCACGGTGGGAAACCCCTTTCGGAAGTCGCACAAGAAGACACCGAAGCCTTAGCAAAAGGATTCCCCAATCTCGAACGCCATATTAAAAGTTTAAAAAGTTTTGGTATTCCTATGGTGGTATCGGTTAACGGATTTACAAGCGATACCGATGCTGAAAAGCAGTTGCTAAAATCACATTGTGAAAAGTTAGGTGTAGCTGTAGCATTTAGCCATGGCTGGGCCGAAGGCGGAAAAGGCTGTCTAGATTTGGCTGAAAAAGTAGTGGAGGCAGTCGCCCAATGTACCGCCCAATTTACCCCTACCTATTCGCTAGAAGACTCCGTTAGAACTAAGATTAAGAAAGTGTGTGAAACCATTTATGGCGCAGAGCATGTGATTCTGTCTAACAAGGCCAAATCGCAGTTGTTGCGCTATGAAAATTTAGGGTATGGTAATTTACCTATTTGCATCGCCAAAACACAGAAGAGCTTAAGTGATGATGAAAAACAATTAGGCCGTCCCGAGCATTTTGATATTCATATACGGGAATTTGAAATTGCGGCAGGCGCAGGGTTTATCATCCCTATTGCGGGAAATATTCTTAGAATGCCAGGACTACCTGCCACACCTGCCGCAGAGCATATTGATATTGACGAAAGCGGAGCCATAGTTGGGTTGTTTTAGCCGAATTTGCTTTTCAACTTTCAACTTTTAAAAAAATTGATTCTATTCTAAATATAATTGTATTTTTAGGTTTCAAATAAAAACCAACCTAACCAAATACAATTTCTTCATGCAAATTATCGAATCCCAAAAAACCTACGATGTTATTATTGTAGGCTCTGGTGCGGGTGGCGGAATGGCTACCAAAGTACTTGCCGATGCAGGTTTAAAAGTAGCTGTAATTGAAGCCGGTCCTTTCTTTGACCCCGCCGATCCTAAAACCCGAACCCAACTTAAATGGCCTTACGAATCCCCAAGACGGGGTGCTGGCACGCAACGTGATTTTGGCGAATTCGATATGGCATACGGCGGCTGGAACATAGAAGGGGAGCCATACAACCAAATTGGCGATACCAAATTCGATTGGTTTCGTTCTATTATGTTAGGTGGGCGAACGAACCATTGGGGACGGATTTCCTTACGATTTGGACCTAAAGATTTTAAAGGAAAAGATCGAGATGGTTTAGGTGATAACTGGCCCATTGGCTATGAAGATGTAAAACCTTATTATGATAAAGTAGATAAGCTTATTGGGGTGTTTGGAAGTAATGAAAAGCGAGAAAACGATCCAGACGGATTCTTCCTGCCTGCGCCCAAGCCAAGACTTCATGAATTGTACTATATTAAAGGAGCAAAAAAGTCGAATGTAGATGTTATCCCTTCACGATTATCCATTCTTACCAAGCGAATTAACAACGACCGTGGAGTGTGTTTTTATTGCAATCAGTGTAACCGAAGTTGTTCGGTGTATGCCGATTTCTCTTCAGGAAGCTGCCTAATTTTCCCTGCGCAGAAAAATGGCGGACAAGTAGATTTGTACGTCAATTCTATGGTGAGCGAAGTCACCATCGATGAAAACGGAAAAGCCACGGGCGTAAAATACATCAACAAAGAAGACCGTCAGCAATATGCCTTAAAGGCGAGGGTCGTGGTGTTAGCTGCTTCGGCCTGTAGTTCGGCGCGTATTTTATTAAATTCAAAAAGTTCAACATTTCCCAATGGTTTAGGAAATAGTAGTGGCTTGGTAGGGAAGTACCTCCACGATTCTACAGGAACTGACCGTATGTTTTTTATTCCTGAAATGATGAACCGAAAACGCTATAACGAAGACGGCGTAGGGGGCTTGCATGTCTATTCGCCGTGGTGGCTTGATAACAAAAAGCTGGATTTCCCTCGTGGCTACCATATTGAAGTGTGGGGAGGGATGGGGATGCCAGGCTACGGAACAGGATTCAACCCTAATTATCTCAACAAATACCTAGGACTGAAAGTAGGCGGCTACGGAAACGGCTTACGCGAGGATGTAAAAAAATTCTATGGCTCTGTGATGGGCGTTTCGGGACGTGGAGAGTCGATAGCTATGAAAGACAACTACTGCGAAATAGACCCTACCACCGTTGACGAATGGGGAATTCCGGTATTGCGTTTTAATTATCATTGGACCGACCACGAACGCAAACAAGCTAAGCATATGCACGAAACCTTCGAAGAAATTGGTCATAATATGGGTGCTGTGGTGCTAGGCAACAAACCCACCAAAGAGCAGGACTACGGATTGCTCAATCCAGGCCGAATCATTCACGAAGTGGGGACTACCCGTATGGGAAGCGACCCAAAAACCTCGGTGGTAAATGAGTACGAGCGTTTACACGATGTAGAAAATGTGTTTGTGGTAGATGCAGGGCCGTTTGTGTCGCAAGCCGATAAAAACCCTACCTGGACTATTTTGGCGCTCGCTTGGCGTACTTCGGACTATATTATTGAAGAACTTAAAAAACAAAACCTATAAGCCATGGATAGAAGAGAAAGTTTAAAATCGATGCTTTTAGGCTCCATGGGAGCTGGACTTGCCTTACAAAGTTGTGTCACCACAACACCGCCAGAAGTGGTGGAAGATAAAATTTGGGAATATACCTACGGGCGTACCCCCAAAGAAGAGGAATTTGATAACAAACTCCTGTGTGAGCAGTTTTTTGAAGACGACGAACTCAAGGAAATTCACACTCTAGCCAATTTAATTTTACCGCCCAACGAACACGGAAGCATTGACGATGCAAAGGTGGTGCCCTTTATAGAATTTATGGCGAAGGATGTGCCCGAATTCCAAACCAAGATTAAAGGCGGATTAATGTGGCTGAATATTTATTGCAATGCCAAGTATAAAACCAATTTTGTAAATACTCCCGAAGCCCAACAAAAGGAAGTGCTGGATATGATTGCCTGGCCCGACCCAGAAGCCATAGAACACCCACATGAGGTGCAGTTTTTTTCCTTGATGCGTAATTTGGTGATGACGGGTTATTTTTCTAGCGAAGTGGGTATAAAAGAACTAGGCTATAAAGGGAACATACCCAATAATTGGGATGGTGTACCCCAAGATGTCTTGGACGACCACGGACTCGCTTACGACCCAGAATGGCTAGCCAAATGTGTAGATCCCAACACCCGTGGGGAAATTGCACAATGGGACGAGGAAGGGAATTTGATTTCTTAGAGGAATGTCTCCCTGAGCATTAACGAGAAAGAAAATATATTTTCATTCGAAGGTAGCTTACGAAGTAAGTAGAAGGGTTTTAGACATCCCCCTAACCCCCTTCAAAGGGGAATAGTATCATTTTGAAGTCCTTTTTGTCATTCCGCACCCATTTTTGGACGCCCAATCCAGTTGGGCGTGACACGGAATTAACACCTGTCATTCCGAACAAAGTGAGCCTGCCTGTCGGCAGACAGGGAATCTCATAATACAACCATAATCTTTGAGATTCTTCACTGCACTTCGTTTGTTCTGAATGACAGTATCATTTTCATACCCAAGACAATGAATCTCATAATTATTATTATTTAGGCTTATTAAAACAGCCTAGTGACTTATAAAATAAGTCTAATGGCTAATAAAATATGCCAAATGGCTATTAAAACTATCCGTATGGCTATTAAAACTATCCGTATGGCTATTAAAAGAAGCCAAGTGGCTTCTAAAACTACCCGTTTGGATGATAAAATAAGCCAAGTGGCTACTAAAACTATCCATTTGACTAATAAAATAGGTCTAAAGGGTGGTTTAAAAGGTTTAAATGGTTATTAAATAGACTTTATGGGTTATTTAAAAGGTCTAACTATCTTTTTTTCTGAAAACACTTTGCAGCTTTGCCTTTTTGAAAATTTGTTACTTAGGAAAGAACTTTTTTCTATCTTTGAGAAACTCCCCACAAAAAATAAATTGTATAAGAACGATAAAAAAGTTTCGATAGCGTAGCTATGTTACTGTATATCGACGATAAAATAGATGATATAACGAGTTGAGACCTCAACAAGCAAGCTTGTTCCAAATCCGCAAAGCTCGTTACACTCACTTTTAACGCGTCTTTGGGTCGAGGTCTCAACCGCAGGCGTAAACCCACAAAGAAAGCCGAGCAATGCTACGCATTGGCTATGGTTTCAAAATCACATATAGTCATTAAATCAGGAAAATTAGATAGGTATTTAACCGTCTTTTTGGTTAATTTAGCGTACTCAATTTCATTTCTAGTACTTTCTCCAATATACCCATCTACATCAATTACAAAGATTGCATCTGAGTTATCTATTTTTAGTAAATGAACTGTATCTAAATCTCTCTTTTGTTCATCGGTTAATGTAATTTTCTCAGAATGTCCGAAAACACCAACCGAGTAAACTAAATGCCCCTCTAATGTTAATTGTCTATTAATAATCTCAAAATGCTTTTTAAACTTAGTTGAACCGCAAAGGGTTATTTTTTTTCTACTCATAATTATATATTTAAATTGTTATTTACTTATTCCGTCGCTTGCTTTAGTCGAGGCTCAACATCACGTAAACGTAATGCCCTGACTATCTTCTTTTCACTTCGTGAGGCTTTATTTGCGGGTATTGCTTACGCTGTTCCCACGATTTACGAGCAAGCTCGACATCGCTACACAGCTTAAAGCAACACTCCGTTTACGCCTGCGGTTGGCAATAATTATGAAAAACCTCTTTGGATTTATTTTAATTCTATTGATTTTTTCTTGCAAGGAGAAAGAAATTGAAACTTCATCTGACATCTATTCGGAGAAATCCATTGAATTAGTAAATGATGTCTTAAGCAATGAATATAGTTTTTGTGAGTGTTTATTAGAACCGCCAAACAAATCGACTTTACAGACTTTCGCAGATGATGTTCCTCATTTTGATTACGAAAAATATATTTTGGAATCATTTAATTTAAAACAAAAATCAGATTTAAAAAACCTCCACGGAATTAATGACACTCTGATTCTCATACCAAATTCGTTGACCACAAACATTAAAATTATTTATCGAAAAGAATGGGATGAATTATTTTCAAAATATGGATTTGATGCACGTGATACGATTTATAAACGTTATCCGAATTTATGCTTTTTGACCAAGCCTATTTTTGACAAAGATTATAAAACAGCTATAACGGATATTGACATTGGAGGTTGTCTTTGGCATCCGCCATTCAAAATCCGCTTGATTAATGGAAAATGGCAATTTGATTAAAATAACTATTGCCAACAATGTATAACCGCAATTACGGCGGATTCGACTGCGTCAGAATCCACTCGGAATTGCTAACGCCAGTGCTTAACCGAAAACTAACGCATATTAACCCGTAACTGACGGTTATACGAGACCGTTGTAGCAAGCTGAATGCAACTGAAATTAACAGTCAAAATGTTAAAATCTTGTTGCTTTCTTTGCAAATTAAAACACTCTAATTTCATAAAAACCAGTTAAATTTGTCGAAAAAATAAACCTACAGGTTGATTTTATGAAAATAATTGATACATTTGTACCACATTTATATGCTTTTAAATTCTCTGATGAATTGCCAGATGAGTTAGAAAGAGTATTTGATGAATGGGTAGACCCAATGTATCTTTTTCAGTTTTTCGAAGCCAATGAACAGGATTTAGATATAACAATTGAGCAAGCCATTGATAAAGTTCAAAAAGAGGCAAAGTTTTTGAGGAATAAATTAATTGAATTGGCAAATGAAGAACCCAATAAATTAAATGAATTGTTTAAAAACCTAAACAACAATGAGTATACTGCTAAACTACTTCAAGAACAAAAGGCACGTAATAGATGGTTACGACTCTACGCGATAAAAATAGACGATGATAATTACATAATTACAGGTGGCACAATCAAATTAGACAATCAACATTTGATGAAAGATAGAAAACATACCCTAGCAGAATTAAATAAGTTAAATAGATGTAGAGATTTTCTAAAAGATGAAGGTGTTATTGATAACGATAGTTTTCAAGAAATATTTTTTTAGATATAAATTCCATTATGGCAAATAAAAAATTAGATAAATTCAATAAGTTAGTTTCTAAAGAAAAATCTGGATGGTTAGAAAAAGCCAAATGGAGAAAAGAAAATGAGGCTTGGCTTGATATTTCTTTTAAAATTGCAGTTAAAATTCTGTCTGCATTAAAAGGAAATAAAATTGCTAATGTTTATCCGAAAACTCAAAAAGAATTAGCGAGTGCAATGGATTGCTCACCTCAATATGTTAGTAAACTATTAAAAGGTACAGAAAATCTTCAATTAGAAACTATAACTAAAATTGAACAAATTTTGGATATTGATTTGATTCAAGTTCCTCAATTTGAAACAACTATTCAAGTACAGGTAGCACCTTATAATACCTATACAAAATCTAGTGAAATGATAAACGCTGGAGATAGTTATGCAAATTATCAGGATTTAATTGGAGCATATTCCTATGAATCCGAACCTGATTGTATTCTTAAACTAGTAGCATAATGGCAGAAGAAACAAATAAAATAGGTTTTGCATTAAAAAGAATTACCACCGAACAATTTGCTATTATTGAATCGGCATTTACTGATGGAAAATTAGTTGATTTAAAAGCTGGTTTACGATTTGGGATGAATTTTGAAAATAAAATCATTTCTGTTGTTTTTTCAACCAATTTAATTCAAGACAAATCACCTTTTCTAATTATAGAAGTTGGCTGTCATTTTAGTATTAGAGAAGAAGCCTGGGATAGCTTTTACAATAAAAACAAAACTGAATTGAAAGTTCCAAGAGGATTTATAGGACATTTAGTGATGTTAACTATCGGAACCACAAGAGGAGTACTTCACAGTAAAACGGAAAACACACCTTTCAATAATTTTTTACTTCCAACATTGAATGTGAATGAAATGGTTAAACAGGATGTTATTTTTAAAGTGGAAGTAGAAAAAAACGAATCAAAATAAAATACAAAAGCCAGTTGCCAACAATGGCTATAAGTAATTGCTTGTTCTCGCCTACTTCTGAAAATCCTCGCGGATTTTCTATTCGGTTTTTATTTGCTAAATTACGTGTTAAACCACGCAACAAACCATATACAAACACGTTAGCAACAAGTTCAAAAACTACATATTGAAAAATTACTTCTTAATATTAATTATACTATCAGGCAGTCTTTACAGTCAATCAAAAATAATTGAATCTAACGAAATTGATAGTCTTATTGTCGAATCTTTAATATCGGGATATTCGATTTCAAAAAGCAGAGTAAAAGGAATAAAAGATTCCTTAATCATAAAAAAGTCAACAGATAACGAATATTATTACTCGAATTATTCAAGAGAAAAATTCACTTATTACAGCAAAACTAATAAGTGGAAAAAAGTAAAAAAAGAACTAAAAATTAAGTCGAAATTAAATTCTGCTTTGATTAGTGAATTTATCAGCCAATTAGATTCATTCCCCAATACCCAATATAAAATTAACAGTACTAGATTTTTAAAATTGGTCAACAAAAAAAGAATCTTAAGAATAGCAAAACATTACGATATTGATTGGAATTTCAAAAAAAGATTTAATTCCGATGAAGATATTGAATTGCAATTTAAATCGATACAGTCATTAGATTCCTTTAATGAATTTATCCAAAGAGTTTTTACCGATGACTTTGGCTATAATCCGACACACTACTCGAATTATATTAAACTGACTATTTTTGAAGAAAACAATGTTAAAACAATTTACGGCTATTATCCTAACCCTGTAAAACAGCCTTGGTTACTAGATCCAAAAGAATTAGGAAATGAACCAACAGCAATACTGAATTTGGACATTAACAAAACTCTTTTTGAGATTCTTCCATCAGATTTTCTGAACAGGAATTCTATAAGTGAATCCGCATTAATCGATAAATATATCATTTGGAATTTGAGACAACAAAAACTATTATAAAAACCAGTTACCGACCCCCATATATACCATATAATTACCTTCCATAATCCTTACAATAAAAATTCTCGGGTTTGTGTTATGGCATTTATTTCCACTATGTTTTTATAAAACGCGACACCTAGTTAGGTTTCTCTAACCCAAAAGGGTACGAGATATACCTTCTTTTTTTATAATAAACGTATTTTAGCGAGTGAAATAACAAACCCTCTTTTATGTATAAAATACACACCCTTGTTATCGCTTTTTGTTTCTTTTTGCAAGGAGCAAGTAGTCAAACCCCAGCAAAGGATTCTTTTTTGCTAACCGTGGGAACACAAGACAGTCTGTACTCCCAAACACTACAAGAATCCCGTAATTTTTATGTGCAGTTGCCAGCCAGTTATAACCCCAACACCCCCGAGAAGTTTCCTGTAGTATATATAATAGACGGGGAAGTGTTGTTACCCACCGTACACGCTGTGCAAAGTTTTTATAGCGGCGGATTTACCCCAGAGATGGTCTTGGTGGGTATTTCGAATGCTACGCATAGAACAAGAGATTTAACACCAACCCAAATGAATGAGAAATACGGCATGCCCTTTAACGAAGCGAGTGGAGAAGCAGCTAACTTTAGTGCTTTTTTAGAAAAAGAGCTTATTCCCTATATCGAAAAGAAATACCCCGTGACACAAAATAGAACCTTGATAGGGCATTCGTATGGCGGGTTGTTTGCGGTGTATACGTTATTGCACCATCCTCAATTATTTTCAAACTACATCGCCATAGACCCCAGCTTAGATTGGGACAATCAAAAATTATTGGGCGAGGCTAAAGAAAAACTTACCCAAAACAACTATGCAAATACATCGTTGTTTATATCGTTAAGTGGGCAACTACATATGCAAGACCCCAGTATTACGATTGACAATGTAATGCAAGACTCCTCAGACTTTACCGTATTTGCGCGCTCCAATATTGGTTTTTCCAATATGGTAAGGCAACACACCCCTAACGGATTGGCTTTCTCTTGGAAATTTTACCCCAAAGACATCCACGGAACGGTGGCTTTTCCATCGATTAGGGAGGGATTGCTTTTTAATTTTGAATGGTACCAAATGGAGAATACAGATAAGTTTAATTCGCCAGATACTTCAAAAGAAGTTCTTGAGAGCATTATAAACTATCGCGCTCAAAAGCTGAAAACCCATTTTCAATATACCGTACCTCCGTATCCGGTAGATTTATTAAACGCCTTAGGCTATATGAGTTTGGATATGGAACAACCCGAAAAATCTAAAATGTTTTTTGAATTCGCCATGCAGTTTTATCCTAATGATGCCAATACGTATGATTCTATGGCAGATTATTACGAAAGAACAAACGATTTTGAAAATGCATTAAAATTTGTTACAAAAGCCAATACCATAAGCCCTAACGATTACTATCAAGATCGAATAAAATCTTTAAAACTGAAAAGTAAAAAGTAACATACAGGCATCACAAAAAAACCGAAGCTTTAGACTTCGGTTTTACGCTCTTATTTAGTATATGCCTCTTCGTGCACATTCTTTACGGCACGTCCACTGGGGTCATTCATATTTTTAAAACTTTCATCCCATTCTAGTGCTACTTGGCTACTACAGGCCACACTAGGTACACTGGGCACCGTTAAGGCTGCTGCATCACTAGGGAAATGTTCTTCAAAAATGGTGCGGTAGTAAAACTCTTCTTTGCTTGTTGGGGTTTGGATAGGGAAACGGTATTTGGCATTGGCAAGTTGCTCGTCGGTTACTTCTCTATTTACCATTTCTTTTAAGGTGTCTATCCAACTATAACCCACGCCATCACTAAACTGTTCTTTTTGGCGCCAGGCCACCGCTTCAGGAAGCATATCACCAAAGGCTTCTCGCAATACCCATTTTTCCATGGCTTGCTTATCTTTGGGGCTACTTTGTCCCGCAATAATCATTTTATCTTTAGGGTTTAAGCGCATCGCCACATCCATAAATTCTTTGTCTAAAAAGGGTACCCGACCTTCAATCCCCCAAGACGCCAAGCTCTTGTTGGCACGAAGACAATCGTACATATGTAGTTTGTCTAGCTTACGCACGTTTTCTTCGTGAAAATCCTTCGCACTGGGTGCTTTATGGAAATAGAGATACCCACCAAAAATTTCATCGGCTCCTTCACCAGAGAGCACCATTTTAATTCCCATGGCTTTTATAGCGCGTGCTAACAAAAACATAGGTGTCGAGGCACGTATGGTAGTAATATCGTAGGTTTCTACGTGGTAAATCACATCACGAATGGCATCCAAGCCTTCTTGTATGGTAAAATGAATTTCGTGGTGCACGGTGCCCAGGTGGTCGGCTACTTTTTGTGCTGCAGCCAAATCGGGTGAACCTTCCAGTCCAATGGCAAAAGAGTGGAGACGCGGATACCAAGCGTTTTCCACATCACCACTTTCAATACGTTTATCGGCATATTTTTTAGCTAGGGCAGAGGTAATGGAACTATCAAGTCCGCCAGAGAGCAACACCCCATAGGGTACGTCACTCATGAGTTGGCGGTGTACGGCTGCATCCAAGGCCTTGCGTAATTCTTCAATGGAAGTTTCGTTGTCTTTTACATTATCGTATTCCATCCAATCGCGGGTCCACCAGCGTTTCAGTTCTCCCTCTTTACTGTATAAATAGTGTCCTGGAGGAAAGAGTTCAATTTTGGTACACACGCCTTCTAGCGCTTTTAATTCGGAAGCCACATAAAAGGTCCCGTCTTTATCCCATCCCATATAAAGCGGAATAATTCCCATATGGTCGCGAGCGATGAGGTAGGCATCGTTTTCTACATCGTAGAGTGCAAAGCCAAAGATTCCGTTGAGTTCGTCCAGAAAGGATGTCCCTTTTTCTTTGTAGAGCGCAAGGATAACTTCGCAATCGCTTTTGGTTTGGAAGTTGTACCGACCTTCAAATTGTTTTCTCAGTTCATTATGATTATAGATTTCCCCATTAGCAGCAAGTATTAACTTTTTATCTTCCGAAAACAGCGGCTGTTTCCCTGAAGTAGGATCCACAATAGCCAAGCGCTCATGCGCCATGATTGTTTTTTTATCATCGTAAATCCCACTCCAATCGGGACCTCGATGCCGCAGGCATTTTGCCATAGTTAATAATTGAGGACGCAAATCCTCGCTAGGTTGTTTCAGGTCGAAGGCACATACTATTCCGCACATAATGTATAATTTTTAATAATTAAAAAACCCGTCAAATTTTTGAAACTTGACGGGTTAGGTATAGGGTACAAGTTTCTGTTACGGGTTTCCGTTATTATTATTGTTATTAAAATTGAAAACAGATAGTAACATCACTTGGGTTTGTTCTTATTTGATTTGGTAAATATCGAAGTTTTTTTGAATAAAAGAAATTTAATTTGAAATTTTCTGAAAAATTATCGCAGCTTCGGAAAATCTTCTGGGTTGCTTTCGTGCATCATTTCATATACTTTTTCAAAAACATCTTCGGTAGATGGTTTTGAAAAATAGTCTCCATCGGTTCCATAGGCAGGACGATGTGGTTGTGCCGTTAGGGTCTGTGGTTTACTATCTAGATAACGATACCCGTTCTGTTCGTTTACAATATGCTCCAAAATATAGGAGGAAGCTCCTCCTGGCATATCTTCGTCAATGACAAGCAAACGATTGGTTTTCTGAACGCTTTTTACGATATCGTGTTTAAGATCTAAGGGCAATAAGGATTGAATGTCAATCACTTCGGCATCAATACCCACTTGTTGTAATTCTTTTGCTGCTTCTTGCACAATACGAAGGGTACTTCCGTAGGAGACTAAAGTTATGTCACTTCCTTCTTTAACAGTTTCTACCACGCCAATAGGAGTTCTAAATTCCCCTAAATTGGAAGGCATCTTTTCTTTAAGTCGGTAGCCATTTAAGCATTCAATCAATAGTGCAGGTTCGTCGCTCTCTAATAAGGTGTTGTAGAATCCTGCCGCCTTGGTCATATTTCGGGGAACCAAAATATACATACCACGAAGTAAATTAATCAAGGCACCCATTTGGGAGCCGCTATGCCAAATTCCCTCTAATCTATGACCACGCGTACGCACAATGAGCGGTGCTTTTTGCTTCCCTACGGTTCGATAACGAAGCGTTGCCAGGTCATCGGTCATAATTTGAAGGCAGTACATGATATAATCGAGGTACTGAATTTCGGCAATAGGGCGTAGACCACGCATCGCCAATCCAATTCCTTGGCCTAAAATTGTAGCTTCTCGAATTCCGGAGTCGCGTACTCGAAACTCGCCATATTTTTCTTGAAGCCCTTCTAAACCTTGGTTTACATCACCTATAGCACCGCTATCTTCCCCAAATACTAGCGTTTCGGGATGTTTACTGAAAATTGTATCGAAGTTATCGCGAAGAATTACACGTCCGTCAACCTCTTCGGCATGGGCATCGTAGGTGGGAAGTACTTCTGTAACGTTGGTCGCTTTTGAAGGTAATTCGGAATAAAGGTTCGTGCTAAATTTTGGCTGAACAATGTCAAAAAAGTTATTCACCCAATCCTGAAGCTGTTTCTTTTCGGAAGAATTTTCAGCAGCGACATAGCGAAGTGCTTTTCGTGCTTTTGAAATAATATCCCTACGAAGTGGTTCTTTTATTTCGGCTAATTCTTCTTTAATTTTTTCAATAAAGTTTTTATTGGGGCTACTTTCAGCTAGATTTCCAATTAAGGTTATGGCTTCTTTTTGTTCTTGTTTGTGATCTGCTAAAAACGCTGTCCACGCTTTTGTTTTCCCTTCTCTAACTTTCTTTTTAATGCTTTTCTCCATTTCTGAAAGTTCTTCATCGGTGGCAAAATTATTTTCTATAAGCCACTCACGCATCTTCACATTACAATCAAATTCTCTTTCCCATTGAAGTCGTTCTTCGCTTTTATAACGTTCGTGAGATCCACTGGTAGAGTGTCCTTGTGGTTGTGTGAGTTCTACTACGTGAATAAGTACAGGAACGTGCTCTTCACGAGCAATTTTCCCAGCTTTTTCGAAAGTTTCCACAAGGGCAGGGTAGTCCCAACCTTTTACTTTGAATATTTCATAACCCGCTTTTTCTTCGGTGCGTTGAAATCCGCTTAACACTTCCGAAATATCTTCTTTGGTGGTTTGATGCTTTGCGTGTACCGAAATTCCATATTCGTCATCCCAAACACACATGACCATAGGTACTTGTAATACGCCAGCCGCATTAATGGTTTCCCAAAATAAGCCTTCACTGGTACTCGCGTTCCCTATAGTTCCCCAAGCAACTTCGTTCCCGTTGATAGAAAACTGGGTGTGATTTTTCACCCCATCTACATTTCTAAAAATTTTGGAGGCTTGTGCCAATCCCAATAATCGAGGCATTTGCCCTGCTGTAGGTGAAATATCGGCACTGCTATTTTTTTGTTCTGTGAGGTTTTTCCAGGAGCCGTCTTCATGAAGGCTATGGGTCATAAAGTGTCCGCCCATTTGGCGACCTGCGCTCATGGGATCGGCTTCAATAGTGGTGTGCGCGTATAATCCTGCAAAAAATTGTTCGATGCTTAATTGGCCATTACACATCATAAAAGTTTGGTCGCGATAGTACCCACTTCGCCAATCTCCTTTTTGAAATGCTTTTGCCCAAGCGAGTTGAGGCACTTCTTTTCCGTCGCCAAAAATTCCAAATTTTGCTTTTCCTGTAAGGACTTCACGCCTTCCCAACAAACTACATTCGCGACTTGTTACAGCAATGGTGTAATCTTTTAAAACTTCCGTTTTAAAGTCTTCAAAAGAAAGTGCGCCGTTCGTTTGTGGGTTTGTTTGCATAGGGAATATTTATGTTGCAAAAGTAGCAAAAATAACAATGCATTTCACTTTAAAAAATTATGGAATTCTTAACAAAATGATAATTTTTATTAATTTTTTTCATCTTTTTTTCGAATTGCAACAAAAACTCTGCGAATGAGTAAAATAAAAGGGAATCCGTGTAATAAAACATCGAAGTAGTCTTTAGGGGTCATTCCTACAGCACCCCCTGCAATCCATTTTAATTTCCCCCAGAAATGTGGTTCTGGAAAAAAGGGTGCTAAACCTAGAGTTAAGCATAATAAAATAAGTATGCGCCAGTCGTTGAATATATTCATGAAATATGGGTTCTGGGTTATTGGTTCTAGAAATAGCCTAAGATACAAAATACAATCTACGTTTTACCTCAAGCCTAGGACCATTCATCTCTAATACCATTTTCTTGTAAAAAGCCCCATTAATGTTCTAATGTCCAAAGTAACAATAAATCGAATTTTTTGATCATAATTACCAAGTCCAGGCTCCCATCCTAAGTTAGAATAAAGCGGGAAATAAAGTTCAAAATAATCAGCTACCAAGCTGGCTCTAATTCCAGCATCGTAGACAAATTTAGGTTCAAAGCCTGTATTTTTAACCCAACCCATATCACCATAAGCATAGATCCATCTCCAGATGTTTGTACTTGCATTCACTGTAGTAATCCATTGGTTGGCATAGGCAGGCTCTAGTTGCGATTTAAATCCTCCTTCTGCTATAATAAGTTGTTGACTAAATAAGCCTGTGTCTTCACTTCTTCCATAGTAATTATAGTCAAACATATAATCGGATGGGCGGTCTAATGCAAAGCTGAAGTAGTTATCATTGGTTTCAGTTTTGTTATATAAAAAGATGCCCGAATACCATCGAAGATTAATTTGCCTGTTATTTAAAAAGAGCTTTCGGTATTCCAATTGAAGTGAAACCTTGCTAAATTTTTTCGAAACTTGATAATCAAAAAGTCCTCGATAATAGTTAATTAAATTATTGTCTGAATAAACATACTGGGCATTATACACATTATAGTTAGGCTCTTGATCTGGGTCGTTAGGGTCTTCGTCTCTAAAAACATTGACATTTCTAACATTAATAAATTGTTTTGTGTTTTTTCGCAAATCGGTAGGATCACGAAATGCAAATGTGATGTAAGGTGAGATTCTTTTGTAAAATAAATCCTCGTCGTATGAAAACAAAGTACCCGATATTCCTGTCCTTAACGCATACATGCTTTGATCATCAAAACGACCTGTATAAGAAAAAGAACCGTTACCTACGAGGGATTTTGAACGAAAGCCATATTGAGGTTCAATCCTATAATTAAAGTCTTTGGGAAGCACCGTTTTGTTATACAACTTCATTCCCAAACTCAATCCGTCATATAAATTATACTGAAAGACGGGCATAAAAAACAGCTGATTGTATTTTGGGTCTTCCACATCTTGAAAGAGTCTAAACTGAACGGGCTTGTTAAATAAACCATCCACCGTTTTAAAATTGTTCCGTTGGTTGAGTTCAGGTACCACAGCTTCATAGTTTAGTGCTAACTGTTTAATATTTTCCTTCGGAACCGACACGGTAATGATACTATCAAAAGGAGCAAGCCATTTTTTGAAAATAACATCCTTTTTATTAAGTCCATATAGAGAAATAGGCATCTTGTTATCCTGTTTATTCAGAATACTAACCCGTAAGGAATCACCAACTTTTTCTACCCTTTTTATTTTGAAATCAATAAGGGTTCGTTTACCAACATAGTCTTCAAAAAACCAATGAATAGGTAGCTCTGTGTTTTTTGAAAGGATGTCTTCGAAGGTAGATGCGTTAGTGTATTGTAGGCTGTTATTTTTGTAAAATTCAGAAATGGAAGTATTTAATACATCTTTACTCATATAATCACTTAAATATCCCAACCCTGCACCTGCATAATAGTCGCTCGCAATATTTTTATTGAATTTAAGTAAGGAATCCTTTGGAGTAACCAACGATTGGTGCAAGTTACTCCGAGCCATATTGAGGTACATTAAAGGATATTGATCGTTAAACTCCAAATCACTCGCATGAGACCATCTTACAATAAAAAATTCACTTAAATTCCCCATGATTTTTATGTCTGGGTAAAAGGTGTTGACATAATCTGTCATTAAATAAATTTGTAAGGCTCCAAACAACCAATGTTCTTCTCTAGGATTGATATACAAAGTGCTTTCCAGATATTTTCTTGTGATGGTCTTAAGTAATTCCATATCCATTTCAAATCCGTTAGGAAATGGACTTATAAAATCGGGCAATTGATTTAACCCATACACGGGACTTAAACGATAATCGGCATCACTTATAAGAAGTTTTTCGAAAGGGTAGGGGCCTAATTTTTCTTCTAGATAATGTGTAATACGGTCAATTTGTAGTGCTTTAATGGTGGGAGTTACTTTTTTGTCTCTTAAATCGGTTAATACCTCAAAATTATCGGTCACTACACTACCAAACCCAAGAAATTTATCCAAATAAATGGGTGCGCTCATCCGGTTGTTGCCTTCTAAATGAATTAATTTTTTGCCATTTACAATGGTTTCGGCAATAACATCTAAATCACTAAAGAGTTTGTATTCCTTCGGAAAGTGAAAATTGATGATAAATTTTGAAGGACTCATAAAAAAGTCATCCACATTTTTATTGCTGTAAGCCTTCCATTCACCGTTAAATACTGCAGGTGCAATAAACCAATAGCGAAGCTTATAATCACCATTTTTAGAAACACCATAACGCGTATATTTATCGTTTGGGACTTTTATTGTATAAGCCAAGTTAATTTCGATTTGCGCACTTGGAGCGAGCGCTTCTTTAAGGGAAATTTTTATAATGTCATCCCCCTTTTCACGATGCCAGGACAAAGTTTCGTTTTGTTTGTTTTTAATAAATTCGATAGTAGTTCTTCCTCGATTTTCATCTTTTTCAAAATGAAAGGAACTATTAAAATTTTCGGCAAATCGCTCGGCTAAAGGTGTTGTTTTACTCGAAAAACTATTGGCCCAGTCTAAAAGATAAATTTCTGAAAGAGCTGTATTCGAGTCATTTACAAAAGTAATTTTTTGAGTAATGGAAAGTGTTTGGGTGTCTTCATTAAGCAGTGCATCTATGCTCAAAGTATGTTGCGCTTGTACCGAAATGGCAAGCAACCCCAAACACATTATGCACCATGTTGGAAGATTCAAACTATTGTTTTATAAATTTTATGGGGCTATTATTTTGAGTGTTAAACTTCAAATAATAAAACCCTGTTGGTAAATATGAAACATCCCATTCTAGATTTTCCCCACCTTCCGAATTAAATTCGCTTAGAATTTGCCCCATGGAGTTTATAATCCAAAATTGGATTGGCGTGGCATTGGGATATACTATTTTTAATTTTTCGGAAACACTTGTGTTTTCTAAATAAATACTATTATCAATAACTAAAGAAGGAGTGTTTAAAATGACAATTTCTTCATTGGTTTCAAGATTCATCACAATGGGTAAATGATCACTCATATTATACAGATTTTCTCGTAGTGTTTCAGAATAAAATCCACTACAATTGGTATCATTTATACTTAAATCGAAACAATTTCCATTATTCCCAAACGCTTTATAGGTATCTGGAATATAGCGAAGCGATGGATTTGTTAACATATTTTCTGAAACCAAAATAAAATCGAACCTATCATCCAATCCACCCCCAGCACCGGCTCCAAAGGGGCCAGAACTCACTCGCGTACTTTGAGTATGGATATCTTGAAAATTAATATTAGTACTCCATGCGCCTGGGGTATCGATGGGATCTGCCATAACAATAGCGTTGGTTGGGTCCAGTAACTCAATGTAGGCAGGTTCTGTGGATGAATAAAGGTTAAAATCCCCTGCAAAAATAACAAAGGCATTTGGATCCAGTGTCGCTAAACGATTTGTAAATTCTTGCACCATTTCAAGACGTAGCTGTTCGTTTGTGCCTCCCTGACTTGACTTAAGATGTGATACGAATATTTCGATAAGAACAGGATTTGTTTGCATTCCCTTTGTACTTAACTTTAGCGAATAATGATTTATGTCTCTAATATTTGTTTGAATAACTTCTTCGGCTTCTAGAAGGAACTTGTCCTTTCTAAAATAAAGCATTTGCTGCAAATTGGCACCTCCCGATTGATTAGGTACAAACGTTGCTCTTTTATAAAGATTTTCTGTGGCATTTAATGCTGTATTTAAAATTAAATCTGCACCAAACCCACTTTGTAATTCACATATCATGAAGATGTCGGGTGAGTATTCATTTAAAATTTCACCCAAAATTAATTCTCTATTTTGCGGATTTGCCTCTGGAAATTCCAAAAGATTATAAAACATGGTTTTCAGGGTGCTTTGTGAAAAAAGGCACCACGGAAGAAGAAAGAAAAAAAATAATGTTATTTTTTTAATCATGTAAAGGGGAGTATTCCTAGAAGTTAGGACTTAAGTTGAATTCTTTATAGAAGTCATTTAAGATTTCTAAAACTTCATCTTCAGTATCTACTAAATTAATTAAATCGATATCTTGAGGACTTATATTTCCTTGCGAGATAAGTGTTTTTTTTATCCAATCCATAAGTCCGTTCCAAAACTCGGTTCCCACTAAAATAATAGGAAAACGGTCTATTTTGTGCGTTTGGATAAGAGTGATGGCTTCAAAAAGTTCGTCAAGTGTCCCAAATCCTCCTGGCATGACCACAAATCCTTGAGAGTATTTTACAAACATTACTTTTCTAACAAAGAAGTAATCGAAATCAATACTTTTATCTTTATCAATATAAGGATTGTCGTGTTGTTCAAAAGGTAAGTCGATATTAAGCCCCACCGATGTTCCTCCGGCCAAATGTGCTCCTCTATTTCCGGCTTCCATGATACCTGGCCCGCCACCTGTGATAATTCCATAGCCATTTTCTGTAATTTTTTGCGCTATTCTCACCGCAAGCTGATAATATTCTTGGTCTTCTTTGGTTCTTGCCGACCCAAAAATAGAAACGCAAGGACCAATCCTACTTAATTTTTCGTACCCTTCCACAAACTCACCCATAATTTTAAAAATGGCCCATGAGTCGTTAGTTTTTATTTCATTCCAGTTTTTATGTCTGCTTTCACTTCTCATTGTTCGTACTTTTTTTCTAATGTAATTCTTTTTTAAGGAATTGTGCTGTAAAGCTTTTGGGATTCTTTATAATTTCTTCGGGAGTTCCTTCGGCAATCACCTTTCCGCCTTTTTTACCTCCTTCAGGACCTATATCGATAATATAATCTACAATTTTAATAACATCTAAGTTATGTTCAATAATGACAACTGTATTTCCTTTGTTTACTAATTTTTCTAAAACTAATAACAAGACCCTAATGTCTTCAAAATGAAGTCCTGTGGTTGGCTCATCGAGGATATAAAATGTATTTCCGGTATCTCTTTTAGATAACTCGGTTGCTAATTTAATTCGTTGTGCTTCTCCACCAGAAAGCGTAGTGGATTGTTGTCCAAGTGTAATATATCCTAGCCCCACATCCTGAATGGTCTTCAGCTTTCTATAAATTTTTGGGATGTGTTCAAAAAAGGAACACGCTTCATTAATGGTCATTTCCAATACATCGTAAATCGACTTTCCTTTGTATCGTACTTCGAGGGTTTCTCGGTTAAAACGCTTTCCCTGACAAGTTTCACATTCCACATACACATCGGGGAGGAAATTCATTTCAATCACTTTTAATCCACCGCCTTGGCAGGTTTCACATCGTCCTCCTTTTACATTAAAGCTAAAACGACCAGGTTTATAACCACGAATCATCGCCTCGGGAATCTTCGCAAATAGGTTTCTAATTTCTGAAAAAACACCAGTATAGGTAGCTGGATTGGATCGCGGAGTTCTACCGATAGGTGACTGATTAATATCAATCACTTTATCGATATGTTTTAAACCATCTATGGAGGAATATGGCATGGGTTTTTTAACACCATTAAAGAAATGCGCATTTAAAATAGGGTAGAGGGTTTCGTTTACTAGCGTAGATTTTCCACTACCCGAAACACCCGTGACACCTATCATTGTCCCAAGAGGAAAGGAAACTGAAACATTCTTCAAATTATTTCCTTTTGCTCCTTTTAAGGTGAGGGTTTTACCATTTCCTTTGCGTCTCTTTTTAGGAATCGCAATTTCTTTAGTGCCATTAAGATAATCTGCCGTAAGTGTATGGTGTTTTTTTATTTCTGAGGGTGTGCCCACTGAAACAATTTCACCTCCATATTTTCCTGCGGCAGGACCTATGTCGATTACATAATCGGCATGTTCAATCATATCCTTATCGTGTTCCACGACAATGACCGAATTACCAATGTTTTTTAAATCAATTAATGACTGAATTAACTTCTGGTTGTCTTTTTGGTGTAATCCAATACTTGGTTCATCCAAAATATAAAGCACGCCTACAAGTTGCGAACCTATTTGAGTGGCTAATCGAATACGTTGTGCTTCCCCCCCAGAAAGTGATTTTGAACTTCGGTTTAGGGAAAGATAGGTAAGTCCCACATTAGTGAGAAAACTTAATCGAGACCGAACCTCTTTCAGAATTTCTGCAGCAATTTTAAGTTGGGTTTCACCTAAGTCTTTTTCGATAGTTGCAAACCAATCGGAAAGCTCTTCAATATCCATATCGGCAAGATCTGCAATGCTTTTTCCATTGATTCTAAAATTGAGCGATTCCTTTCTTAGTCTACTTCCGTTGCATTCTGGACAAGACTTTTTGTCCATATACTCTTTGGCCCAACGCTTTAAAGATTTCGATTCGTTTGTTTCAAAAGTATTTTGAAGAAAGGTAGCCACACCTTCAAAATCTATTTTATAGTTGCGGGTAATTCCTAGTGTTTTTGACTCCACATCGAAGGATGTATTAGCGCCATAGAAAATAATTTCTTTAGCTTCTTCAGGAATGCTTGAAAAAGGATCGCTTAGGCTAAAATTATATCTGTGTGCTATCAGTTCTAATTGCTTAAAAACCCAATTGCTTTTTTGAGGCCCCTGCGGCGCTAAAGCCCCTTGCTTGATTGAAAGATTTTTATTGGGTACAATTTTATCCAGATTTACTTCGTATAATTTTCCTAAACCTTTACAGTTTGGACACATTCCTTTGGGCGAATTGAAGGAAAAATTATTGGGCTCTGGATTGGGGTAGGAAATTCCGCTGGTTGGACACATTAACGATCGACTAAAATACCTAACCTCATTGGTTTCATTATCGATAACCATCATTACATCATCTCCATGATACATGGCTGTGAGAATGGTTTCCGTTAATCGTTTGTTATGATCACTTTCTTCTGTGATTTTAAGTCGGTCTATGACAATTTCAATATCATGTGTTTTGTAACGATCGATCCGCATTCCTTTTACGATATCTATAATTTCGCCATCGACTCTCACTTTTACAAAACCTTGTTTGGCAATTTGTTCAAAAAGCTCACGATAATGCCCTTTACGGGAGCGCACGACAGGTGCCAGAATACTTACCTTTTTATTATTAAAATCTTCGAGTATAAGTTGTTTTATTTGGTCATCACTATAGCTAACCATTTTTTCACCCGTCTCATAACTATAGGCGTCACTGGCTCTGGCAAAAAGAAGGCGAAGGAAATCATAAATTTCGGTGATGGTTCCAACGGTGGAGCGTGGACTACGACTCGTTGTTTTTTGTTCGATGGCGATAACAGGGGAGAGGCCTTCGATTTTATCGACATCGGGACGCTCAAGATTTCCTAAAAACTGACGCGCATACGCTGAAAATGTTTCAATATAGCGTCGTTGTCCTTCGGCATAAATAGTATCGAATGCAAGTGATGATTTTCCACTCCCTGAAAGCCCTGTAATCACTACGAGTTCATCACGAGGAATTTCAATATCTATGTTCTTTAAATTATGAACTCTTGCCCCTAAAACCTCAATTACATTTTCGTTTTTTGCCATAGTTTGCAAAGGTACTTAAATGCTTTCAAAATTTATAATATGTAGCGATTCAAAAAAAGGAAAGAATGCGTTAAAATTTAGCTGTTTGCTTCCCGTACGATATATTGATAGAAGCTAATTGCTATAAAGAAAAGAATACTAGAAACAAATGAGAAACTCACAATCAATGAAGCAATGTGAAGATTAAATAATAAATGAGCAATGGGTAAGAGTATTCCGAAAATCACCAAGAATAAAAATATGAAATATAGATAGAGCATCATCCCTGGTAAGGATTTTTCGGTAGCGCCTTGAACTTGGTATAATTTGGGGATGACTTCTTTGTTCATATATTCTCCCAATTTGGCCAAGAACACTTCGTTAAAGGAAGAATCCTGAAAAGCTTCATTATCAATAGTGTTGGCAATGGTCATAATTTTGTCTTGATGCCTTTCAAAAACATTATTGAAGTCTAAAGACTGTTTAAAATCACCATACTTATAGCCAAAGTAATACCAAAGTCCCGATCCACATTTATGTTCTATCCATTTGGCCACAATATCTTTACTGTAAGCTCGTGGATAGCTAATATTTTCGGGTAGACGCTTCTCTTTGGGATCTGTCATTAACAAGGACTTTAATTCTAGATAAAGATTTTCGGTGTCTTGAAAATTATGATGCTCCTGTAGAAACTCTATGGCAAGTTTCGATTTGCCCTTATAGAATTCCTTCACTTCAAAGAAAGTAAGACCCGCAAATTCTTCATCGATATATTCTTTGAGACCTGGAAGCCATATCTTGGAGTTTATTAGTATTTCTATAATATTTCGAAACAGATGCATTTTTTGAGTGATTTTACTCAGTGCATCAATAGCAGTTTTACGAGTGTTTTTTAAGTTTAGAGCTGCCGCAGCTAAATACACCATAATAATGGCTGCTAAAAACCCACTAATAGCTATAAAGACAGTAGAAACGCTTTTAAGAGTTTCGGTAAAGGTTTCATCGGCATCTACTTTTTGCCAAAGTAGGAAGATGAGAGAAATACAAAGAAGTCCACTTATTATAAGCGGAATTATGGCATACAAGTCCTTGGTGAACGATTTACCCTTCATTGTTGAGTGAAACTGCTTTCTTTTGTTGGTTTGTTAGTCTAAATTTTCAGCCCCGACGCGTGCACCAACTTCAATAATTGCTATCATTGAAACTGGTATAACATTCAAAAATAGTCCAAATTCAATGAAAATGTAGTAAAATACTTACAAATCGATAATCTGTAAAATATTACCGATTAAAAACAAGAATTGAGAGGTTTGTGCTTAAAATCCTACAGCAGTATCGTCTCCACGACTATCTGCACCCCCTTGAAGCGTTCCATTTGGTAAAATTAAAATAGCATCTACTTTTCCAATGATGGGGTCAACGTCTAGGTTTTGAGGATATCCCTTTTGTGCAAGTTTATTAATTAATTCTTGGGGAAATTTATCTTTTTCATACCGAATGGCATCGGGCAGCCATTGGTGATGAAAGCGAGGAACATCTACTGCTTCTTGCATGTTCATATTAAATACATAAACATTAAAAATAGTTTGAGCTACAGATGTTATAATGGTTGCTCCCCCTGGAGTACCGACAACCATCCATAATTCTCCATTTTTTTCCACAATAGTAGGAGTCATCGAACTTAGCATTCTTTTTTGAGGAGCAATGGCGTTTGCTTTACCACCAACGAGTCCATAAATATTAGGTTCGCCAGGCTTTGCGCTAAAATCATCCATTTCGTTATTCATAAAAAACCCGAGTTCTTTTGAATATAATTTTGAACCATATTCTGAATTAAGGGTGGTGGTGTTTGATACGGCATTTCCAAACTGATCTACAATAGAAAAATGTGTGGTTTCTGGACTTTCATACCCTGAAATAGTTCCATATCCGATGGTAGAGGAAGGGGTCGCTTTTTCAAAAGAAAAGGAGGACATTCTATTTATTAGGTAATCGTCATCCATTAACGAATCAATGGGGTTGTATACAAAATCAGGATCTCCCAGGTAGTAACTTCGATCTGCATAAGCACGCCGTTCTGCTTCTGTTATAACTTGAATATATTTTTCTGTATTATGCCCATATTCTGAAATAGGGAAGGGCTCCACCATCTTTAAAATCTGTGCTAAGCAAACCCCACCACTAGATGGAGGAGGCATTGAAATGACACGTAAATCTTTATAATGAAAAACAATGGGTTCTCTCCAAACGGCTTCGTAGGCATTTAAATCTTCCATGGTAATAATACCACCTTTCGCCTGTATAAAATTCACAAACATTTTACCAATTTCACCCTGATAAAATTCGGCTCTGCCGTTTTTTAAAATCTTTCTTAAAGTATTGGCTAGGGCTATATTTTTGAGGGTATCACCAACTTGATACTCTTTTGTAAATAAAGAAGTTTCACTGTTTACTTCTTCAAAAATAGTTTTGAATTCTTGAAAGCGCTTTACTTGAAGTTCGGTAACAGGAAACCCATTATTGGCAAGTCTAATGACGGGTTCAAAAATTTCCTCCAAAGGTAACGACCCTAATTTTTCGTGTATCGCAAAAATTCCTGCAATGGTACCAGGAACACCCACCGCAAGTCCACCTACTTTACTTTTTTCTGAAAGGTACTCACCATGTTCGTCTAAATACATATTCTTTGTTGCAGCCAAGGGTGCTTTTTCTCGATAATCAAAGGTTCCAATTTCGCCATATTGTGTACGATACACCATAAATCCACCACTTCCTAGGCTCCCGGCATATGGATAAACCACTGCCAAAGCCAACTGCGTTCCAATCATGGCGTCAAAAGCGTTGCCTCCTTTTTGAAGAATTTCGATCCCAATTTTTGAAGCTTCTTCTCTAGCCGAAACTACCATGGCTTTTTCGGCATTAACGGGTTGTTTTATCTCTATTTTGGGCTGTTTTGGCGCTTCATTTTTACAACCTATAACTAGAAATAGAAATAAAAAAAAGAATGAATTTCTCATAGTTGTGCAAGTTTATTTTGGGAATGTGCAATTAATTCGGTAAAAAATGATTCAAACTCTTCTTCAAAATCATCGTAATATTTTTCAAGTTCTAAAATAGCTAAATTCATTTTAGATTTTCCCTTGGTCCGAATATTCATCTGACTCAGTATTTTGGCAATTCCTTCGGTAGATTCATAACTCAATAGCCAATTTTGGGAAATCATTATAGGCATCATTTTTTGAATTCTTGTGGGAAGGATTTCATAGTTTTTTCGAAGTAATTCATAAAAATTTTCGACAAATGTTGCAAGCGGATCTTTATGATACTTTTTCCAATTTTTTGCTAAAAAATGATCGTATAATATATCGACAATAACTCCGCTGTAATGTCCATAATTTTGGTGAAGTCTTGCGGTGCTTTGTTTTACAATGGGATGTTTATCGGTATAGCTGTCAATTGCCCTGTGCAGCAAAATTCCTTTTTGAATGGATTCTGGAAATACTTTATACTTTTTCCCTTTAATACCATCAGCAATAAAATTACCAATAATTATACCTTCTTCCGTTCCCGAAAGGTAAACATGTGCGAGAAAATTCATTCTATAAATATATGTATTTTAGCTCCTTTAAAAACACAATTTGAAGAGATTACCAAACTTAGATGTACTTAGGTTTTTTCTAGCGACTCTAGTATTGTTATATCATTTACCACAATTATCTAAAAACCAAGGGTTACCTTATTTTGACGACTTACCCATTTTTAATCGAGGAGTTGAAGCAGTTTACATGTTTTTTTGTTTGAGTGGATTTTTAATTATTCGATTAATCTACAGAGCAAAAATGAGGAACTCCTTTTCTATCAGGGATTTTTATGTGCGAAGAATCCTTAGGATTTTTCCATTATACTACTTAGTTCTTATATCTGGATTTCTTTTTTATAATTTGTTTTTGCCCGGTGTAGGCATTCCCTTTGAAGTAAAGTATAATTTGGTTGAAGGAATCCTTCTATGTGTTTTTTTCCTACCAAATGTTTTTGCTAATTTATATGAACCAGGGGGGATATTGGAAGTGCTTTGGTCTATTGGGATTGAAGAACAATTTTATTTATTCATTGCGCCTTTATTGTCTTTAATTCCAACCAAGCGGGTGCTTATTGCTTTATTAATTATATGTGGTTTTTACTTTTTTATTTTTCATATAGATACTTTTTATTATTTAAATAAGTTTCAGGCTGTGTTCTTCTTGCTTCTGTCGGGAGGTATCTTTGCTATTCTTGAGGAAAATAAACAACTTAATTTTTTAAAACGAAGCAAGTTAGTTCCTATAATTATCACAATGATTACTATGCTATTTTTTGTTTCAGATGTTTTTGCTTTTCAGCAATTATGGCTTACTAATTTGTTTTTAAGTATTTTATTTCCCCTGTTTATTCACTCTTTGGCGTTCAATAATTTCGGATTTGAAATAAAAATTAGGTGGCTAAATTATTTTGGGAATATCTCCTACGGAATTTATATGTACCACATAATAATGCTTAATTTTGCAGTGTTTTTATTTTTAAAACTACATCCCGAAAAGATTCTTGGAGATAGCTTGGCCATAATATTATTAAATGCTTTAACGCTTGGCTTAACATTGATAGTATCTCACTTTTCTTTTCAATATTTTGAAAAATATTTTTTAAAACTCAAATCTAAATTTAGAAATGACACTAATTAAATCAATTTCAGGAATTCGAGGAACAATAGGAGGAAAGCCTGGGGATAATCTTACTCCAATCGATGCCGTAAAATACGCAGCGGCATATGGTAGTTGGGTAAAACAACAACGCAATAAAGAAAATTACAGAGTAGTAGTGGGGCGGGACGCTCGTATTTCCGGAGATATGATTCAACAATTGGTGATGAATACCTTAATAGGATTGGGTATTCACGTGGTCGATGTGGGATTATCCACAACTCCCACAGTGGAAATGGCGGTTTCTATGGAACATGCCGATGGAGGTATCATTTTAACAGCAAGTCATAATCCAAAACAATGGAATGCCCTTAAATTGTTAAATGCTAAAGGGGAATTTCTAAATGCTGCGGCTGGACAAGAAATTTTGGATATCGCCGAAAAAGATAATTTCCAATTTGCTGAAGTAGATGATTTGGGAGAAATATCGAAAAACGAAGCATATATCGATATTCATATTGATGAAATTCTTGAGTTAGACTTAGTTGATAAAGCTGCGATTAAAAAAGCTGGTTTTAAAGTGGTAGTCGATGCGGTAAATTCTACAGGAGGAATTGCGGTACCTCTACTTTTAGATACTTTAGGAGTGAGAACCGTTAAGCTTTTTTGCACACCTAATGGGCAATTCCCCCATAATCCAGAACCTTTAAAGGAGCATTTAGGGGATTTAATGAGTAAAGTAAAAGAAGAAAAGGCAGATTTTGGGATTGTGGTAGATCCAGATGTGGATCGTCTGGCTTTTGTGGATGAAAATGGGGATGTGTTTGGGGAAGAATACACACTGGTTGCCGTTGCCGATTATATTCTGAAAAACAAAAAAGGAAATACGGTTTCTAACATGTCATCGTCAAGAGCACTTCGTGATGTGACGGAAAAGCACGGTGGGAGCTATTTTGCGAGTGCCGTAGGCGAAGTAAATGTTGTTGAAAAAATGAAAGCTGAACAGGCTGTGATTGGTGGAGAAGGGAATGGTGGTATAATTTACCCGGAATTGCACTACGGAAGAGATAGCCTAGTAGGAATTGCACTTTTTTTAAGTCATTTAGCTCAAAAAAATTGTACTGTTAGTGAATTGAGAAAACAGTATCCTTCCTATTTTATGAGTAAAAAGAAAATTGAACTTACGCCACAATTGGATGTGGATGGCATTCTTAAAGCAATAGAAAGCACTTATGTTTCAGAAAACATTAGTACTATCGATGGGGTGAAAATAGATTTTCCTGAGAATTGGGTGCATCTTCGAAAATCTAATACAGAGCCTATTATTCGAATTTATACGGAAGCAAAATCACAGAATGAAGCGGATGCTTTGGCAAACAGATTTATAAGTGAAATTAAATCCATAGCCAAACTATAAATTTTTTACCTTTAACTCGTGAAAACGAATTCCATGGAACCTACTACCATAAAAGAAGTTTCAAAATTGGAAGCTTATTTTGAGCCTTTCCGAAAGCATATTTTAGGAATAAATCAAACCTTTCAATCTCCCTATGGTACAAAGAAAATAGTCTATACAGATTGGACAGCCAGCGGAAGATTATATACCCCCATAGAGGAAAAAATGATGCATAAGTTTGGTCCTTTTGTGGCCAATACCCATACAGAAACTACCATTAGTGGAACCACCATGACGCGTGCTTATCATACAGCACGGCAAATTATTAAAACACACGTAAATGCTGGTGAAGATGATGTTTTAATTACAACGGGGACAGGGATGACGGGTGCGGTGAATAAGTTTCAGCGTATTTTAGGCTTAAAAATTCCAGAACAAGTAAAAGGACTTTTTGAAATAAAGGAAGAAGATAGACCAGTGGTATTTGTTTCACATATGGAACATCATAGTAATCAAACTTCTTGGTTAGAAACCATTGCAACGGTTGAAGTAATTCCGTGTAATGAAGAAGGTCTTTTTTGCTTGGAAAATTTTGAAAGGCTGTTAAAGAAATATGAAAATAGAGCCGTTAAAATAGCTTCCGTAACTAGTTGTTCTAACGTTACCGGGATTAAGACACCCTATTATGAAGTTGCCAAAATGATTCACCAATACAACGGATTGTGTTTTGTGGATTTTGCTTGTTCGGCTCCTTACATTGAAATTGATATGCACCCAAAAGATCCTGAGATGTCTTTGGATGCTATTTTCTTGTCACCCCATAAATTTTTAGGAGGACCAGGCAGTAGTGGTGTATTGGTTTTTAATAAAAAATTGTATAAAAATTTAGTGCCTGACTGCCCTGGTGGAGGAACGGTACAGTGGACGACACCTTGGGGAACCCATAAGTATATCGAAAATATTGAAGAACGTGAGGACGGTGGCACACCTGGATTTTTACAAGTGATTCGTGCTTCTTTAGCCATTCGTTTAAAGGAACAGATGGGGGTTAAGAATATGATTGAAAGAGAGGAAGAGCTTCTGAAGTATTTTTTCAAAAGAATAAAATCCTGTAAAAAAATATCAATTCTTGCTGAAAACCACGAGGAACGCTTGGGTGTTTTATCTCTTAATATAGAAGGGTTGCATCACGATTTGGCAGTAAAGATTTTAAACGATCGATTCGGAATTCAATCCCGCGGAGGCTGCAGTTGCGCAGGAACTTATGGACATTATCTTCTTCAAATTGATCAGAAAAAATCTTCTGAAATTTTAGAGCAAGTACTTTGCGGTGTAGCAGATATGAAACCTGGTTGGGTACGTGTTTCTATCCATCCTACTACGACCAATGCGGAAATGAAGTTTGTTTGTGATGCCATTATAACATTGGCAGAAAATGCTTCAGATTGGAAAAAAGATTATGTTTTGGATGGAATGCATTATCGCCATATTTCAGAAAATAAAGAGAATCCATCCTATTTAGGAGATAGCTGGTTTCAGTTTTAATTGCGATGTTTCCATCGCTTATGTGACCATAAATAATAAGGGGGATTGTTTTTAATTTGATTTTCTACTTGGGTTAAAAACATTCTTGTAATTTCATAGTCCTTGTATTCTTTAGGATTTTCAGCAAGTGGAACAAATGTAGCTTCATAATATCCTCTTTTTACTTTTTCAACTTTTAAATACACAGTAGCAAAATCAAGCATTTTTGCCATTTCTTCAGTTCCCGTAAAGACAGGAACGTCAATTCCCATAAAAAGTTGACGGTCTTTATATGCCCAAGGTTTAGGTGTTTGATCCGACAGAATAAGCGTAATGGTCTTATTATTTTTTTTGAATTCTTTATAAAGTGTTTTTACTATTTGTTTGTTGTTGATAATGTTTCCCCCAAATCGCTCTCTGATTTTTCTAACTAACTTATCAAAATAGGGGTTATCGAGTTTTTTGTACACTCCAAAACCCTTATACTTTGTTTGCTTCATTAAAATTCCACTCCATTCCCAACTGGCATAGTGCCCGCACATTAACAAAATACTTTTGTCTTTTTTATAGAGCTCCTCAATGACTTCGAGGTTTTTATAAACAAATCGTTTTTTAATTTCTTTTTCAGAAATAGTGAGGCTCTTTATTGTTTCGAAAATGATATCACATAAATGCTGAAAAAACTTTTTGGCAATACTGTTAATCTCTGCCGAAGATTTTTCTGGAAAAACAAGGTTTAAATTGTTCTTCACCACTTTTTTTCTGTAACCAACTATATAATAGACAATAAAAAATAAAATGGTTGATTTAATATATAAAATACCAAGTGGCAAGATGGAAGTGAGCCACATGATTGGGTAGAGCAAAAGATAAAGTAACCGTTGCATGCTTTAATTTACAACAAAACTAACTAAATTTATTGCATAGAAACAGCGCTTTCCTAAAAATAACTATATGCAAAATATTCACATAGCGACTATCATTATTATTGCAGCTAATGTGCTCATTTCTTTAAAAGGGTTTAATGACTTCACTTTTTTCGAAAAATATAAATTTAATATCGCAGGGATTCGGCGAGGAGAACAAATTAGAATGTTTAGTTCGGGTTTTTTACACGGAGACTTTTCGCACCTGCTTTTTAATATGCTTACTCTGTACTTCTTTGCCAATGTGGTGATAAGCAACTTGGGTGTTTCAAAATTTGTGCTGGTATATTTGTTAAGCTTGCTCGCTGGAAATCTACTTTCTTTTTTAATACATAAAGAAGAATATCATTATAGCGCGGTAGGAGCAAGTGGAGCCATTATGGGGATATTATATGCCGCTATTTTATTGTATCCAGAAATGAGTCTTTATCTGTTTTTTATTCCCATTCCCATTCCAGCATGGTTATTTGGAATTATGTATTTGGGGTATACTATTTACGGAATGAAAAAGCGATTAGGGAATATTGGTCATGATGCACACTTTGGTGGGGCTATAGCAGGCTATTTATTAACCATCGGTTTTGTTCCATCTATTATTGAAACAGACCTTTGGTTAGTTGGATTATTAGCGGTGCCAATTTTGGTATTGTTTGTGCTATACAAATTGAAAAAAATTTAATAATTATAATCTATGAAATCAATAGCTTTAGTCTTAACCCTATTAACTTCCTTTTATATGAATGCTCAAATTGAACCAAAACCCTCTGTAGATGTTAGAGGTGAAGGTGTTGTTACTATAACACCAGATCAAGTAACGATAACTGTGCGAGTAGAACACACCGGGAATAACCCAAAAGAGGTTAAGCAAATGAACGACCGCACTGTTAATGAGGTATTTCAGTTTTTAAAACAAGCTGGGATTGATAGTAAATATGCGAGAACAGAATATATGAATCTTAGTAAAAACTATGATTACAACGCCAAGAAATATAATTATGCCGCAAACCAATCCGTAAGCATTCAATTAAAGGATTTATCGAAGTATGAGACTATCATGAACGGTCTCTTGGAAACTGGTATTAATAGAATAGATGGAATTCGGTTTTCCTCATCTAAGGAAGCAGACTTACAAAGCGAGGCTCGTATTAAGGCTATACAAAATGCGAAACAAAAGGCAACCGAATATGCTTCGGTTTTAGGACAAAACATTGGGAAAGCACTGCATATAAGTGAATTTCAAAATGAAGCAACTCCTAGACCTATGATGCGAAGTGCTATGGCAATGGATTCAAATTCAGAATCACAAACGATGGCCCCTGGCGAAATGGAAATAAAGGTTGTTGTAAATGTAAGTTTCGAATTGAATTAGTCTAATAACTGGGCAATCCGTCTTTCGAGCGCTGGTCCGCGTAGGTTTTTATCAATAATTCTTCCTTCTGCATCCAATAAAAAAGTAGCAGGAATAGACCTAACATTATATTGTTGGGCAATTGGATCTTGCCAAAATCGGAGGTTAGATACATGGTACCAATCCATTTTGTCGTCTTCTATTGCCTGCACCCATCGCTCTTTTTGGCCATCTCTATCTAATGAAACACTAATAATGTTAAGACCTTTATCGTGATATTTTTCGTATACTTTCACCACGTTAGGGTTTTCTAGGCGGCAAGGACGACACCAAGAAGCCCAAAAATCTATGATAGTATACTTTCCTAATGTTTCATTAAGAGACAACATTTCTCCCGATGGGGTAGGTGCTTCAAAATTGGGAGCAATTACACCAATATCTGCTTTTTTTGCAGATTCTAGCGTTTTTTTAAGTTGAGTAACCACTGCGTTGGCTCCAATTTTTGGATTTAACCCTTCTAGAATTTCGGCAGTTTCCTCGGCTGTAAATTCTTTCCCTCTATACAATTCTGAAAGTAACATCACACTAAAAAGTGAATTGTTATTCGTTTTTACAAAGTTTCGCTTATAGGAGCTTTCTTCCATAAGTAAGGCGTTGTTCTCATCCCTTAGTTTATTGAATAACGTTTCATCCTGTTGGGCTTGTGCATTTTTAAAATCTTGCGTGATTTTTAATTTTCTTTCTGAAAAACCTTTCGTAACGGTTAAATATTCGTTGTAAAGCTCATTTTGGCGGCCTCCAGTTACCACTGAAGAGGCTAAACTATCGGCGAAGATTTGAGCATTAATATTCTCATTTTCAACAAAAAATACTATGTTATTGGGTGTATTTTCAACTTTTAGAAAATTAAGTTTTGTCCCTTCAATTTTTGGATATTTTTCTTCAAATTTTTGATTAGTAATAACCAATGTATCTATAATTTGTGACTGATTGTTTTGATCTAATTCATATAAGAACACATTTGTTCCATCTTCAAATCCATAAGCGGTCCCTTTCAGTGTAAAAGAATTTTGGTCTTCACCACAGGCCAAGAATAAAAGTGCTAAAATTGAGTAGAATAAACGTTTCATTTTTATAATTTTTTTGTTGCGACAAAAGTAAAGGTATTTTTTTTTTGATTCCGAATAAATACTCTGAAAATAATGTTAATTGAGGTTACTTTGTTTCACAATACCAATTAATTACTTTATTTTACACTAAACTTTTCATTTTCAACACCATGAACAAACGCCCATTTCCATTACAAATTAAAATTGGGTTTAAAAAACTTTTCGATTCTTATCGAGCCTTAGAAGATTCTTCAAACCCAGTGACTTCACTAAGAATAAAGGAGATTTTGAAAATTGAGAAGGAAAACCCGAGACTTTCTAGTGGGATTAGCTCTGAAGATGCTCTAGAGAAATATAGTGAACAGATTAACTTTATTTTGGAAGATTTATTTGCCGAGGTCCTTACCACAAACGAAATTAAAATAGCTACGGTGCCTTACCAAGAGAGGGTGTTAAGAGCATCTAAGAGGTATGAGGCTATACGGCATTTAGCAGGTGAGGAATTAAAAATGGAGATTGCAGATTTAAGTGAAGATCAATACTATGTCATGGGTTGTAGTATCATTTTAGCGAATTATTATAATTTCCAGGTAGATTTTAGAAGGCCGTTTTATTATAAAATACCAGATAAAAATGGTATTCTAAGATCCTACAGAGTTCTTTACAATGGTGACTTTTTGAATATTGAAAAGACAAAAAAGGCTAAAGAAATTACAAAAGAGGATATTTCAGATCTATTAGATAACTTCGACAATGTTGATCTCTGGAAGGAAAAATTTCCACCTAATAGTTGGATTTTTAATGGTTTTGTTATTGCCAATATGTATGATGCCACATTGGATGTTTCAATCTCAAACTTTAAGGAAGAACTACTAGAAATAGATCCAAGTAATGAAAAGTTTGTGCTCCAGTTTAGAAATATACTGCGCTCCATATTTAATATTTCAGATTTAGAACTTGGCTATTCTATGTATGAAAAGGAAAACAAAACCTTAAATAAATTGCCTAAAATATTTGGAGCTAAAAGCTTTATTCTTGACAATGAAGAAAGCAGAGCTGAAAAACATACTTTGTGTGAATATTCTCATGAAAAACTATTTAAAAACAATGAAATATTTACAGTTTCAAATGTTGAAAAACAATTAAATAAACACCCAGAAAATATTCTTTTTCAATCACTCCATAATCAAAAAGTTGGGAGTGCAATTATTGCGCCCCTAGTTAATGAAGGTGATTTTTTAGGAGTGATGGAAATAGTTTCTAAATCTACAGAAAAGCTCAACTCTATAAATGCTATAAAGCTTAAAGATTTAATGCCCTATTTAATTGACTCTTCAAGACGTGCAAAAGAAAAAAAGGAAAACCAAATCGAGCTATTAATTCAGGAAGAATGTACCTCAATTCATCCCAGTGTACACTGGCGTTTTGTACAGGAGGCAAGGCGAGTGCTGAGTCTGCAGGATCAAGGAAATATGGCTACATTTCAGGAAATAGTCTTTAATGATGTTTATCCGTTATACGGACAAATGGATTTAAGAGGTTCTTCCGAAGTTAGAAATGAAGCAACCAAAATGGATCTTGCCTTGCAATTACGTATGGTGCTTAAAATTGTAAAAGTAATTTATAAAGTTGAAGAACTACCTATATATGAGCAAATTATCTTTAAAATAAAAGAATATCTACAAGAACTAGAAGAGTCTTTTGAAGTAGAAACTGAAAATAAGATACTCTCTTTTTTTCAAGAAGACATTATTTCGCTTTTTAAGTTTATTGAAAATAAAGATAAAGAATTACAATCCTTACTTCAAGATTATTATAAGCGTATAGATGATTCTAAAGGATTTGTGTATAAATATCGCAAAGAATATGACGAGTCTGTGATGCAAGTAAATAAAACCTTAGCAAGCTTATTAGATTTTAAACAACGGAAGGCTCAATTAATGTATCCGCATTATTATGAGCGCTTTAAGACAGATGGAGTAGAGCATAATATGTACATTGGGGAGTCTATTACAAAGGAGAGTACTTTTAACAATGTATACCTTTATAATTTGCGACTATGGCAGCTTCAGGTAATTTGTGAAATGGAAAATAGCTTTTATCAATTAAAGGGGAAACTTCCTGTAGCATTGGACATAGCATCGATGATTTTGGTATTTAACAATCCTTTGTCACTTCGGTTTAGAATGGACGAAAAGCGTTTTGATGTGGATGGAACGTATAATGCTAGATATGAGGTTGTTAAAAAGCGTGTGGACAAGGCAAAAATTTATGGAACCGATGAGCGCATCACGCAGCCAGGTAAAATTGCCATTATCTATGCTCAAGAAGAAGACGAGGAAGAATATTTAAAATATGTTCACTTTCTTCAGTCAAAAAATTACTTAGGTAAGGAGGTTGAAACTTTAGAGCTGGAAGATTTACAAGGTGTTTCAGGACTTAAAGCCATACGAGTCAACATTCTTTATCATAACGGAGAAGAAGATAAGAAGTTATATACTTATCAAGATTTAATGAATGAAATTAAAGGCTAGAACTATGGATTTACAATAGTTTTGGTTACTTCTTCAACACTTTGTCCGGATGCTTTAAACGATATTGCAAACGAGAGAATAGATACAATGATACCTATAACAAAAATGGTATAAGTCCATCTTAAGATTCTATACTTTCTATCCAAAACCTTTCCCAAAAAATACAAATCTTTTGTAAGGGAGGAATACACGTAATCTCTATCTTTTAATAGCTCATCAATGGCCCATTGAAATTTTGATAACTCCATTTTATGAAAGTTTCCAAAAAAGGTGAGGTTAACATCCTTATTTTTTACATCTTCATCTGTAAATTTTCCTCGTGTAACATTGGGTCTAGTGGCTATTACAGCTAATATCATAGTGATGGTACTTGACAAAACAAAAATAGCAGAAGGTGTAACTAAATAAGGGTTTGTATCCAGTTTTGAAAGCAAATTAGATAAGACCAGAGAAATGATGATAGCATTTACCGAAAGTAAAATATTGGCCTTTGTATCGGCAATATCACTTAATTTTATGTGATTTCTAAGTGCCGTACGGTAAAATGTTTGAATACCTCTCTCCGGACTAGCATCTTTGTATTTTGCTTTTAACTCAGCTTTTAGTTTCTCTTTTTTTATTTTTTTCTTATCCTTTTTCTTATCCTTTAAAAGCTTAGCAAGATTAGATTCTTTTTGAGGTTGCCATTCTTTTATAGCATAAGGAGTATAAAATTGGTGTTTTTTTACCATAAATTTTATGGTGGTATCTCGCCAATCTTGAGCAGAATATTCTTGAACGCCTTGTAACGAATATTCTTTTCTTAAGAATTCACTTACTTCTTGAAAATATTTTTTCCCGAAATGTGATGAGTCCGCATCTCTTATTGCTTCCTCTAATAAATTAGCGGGTTCGTGGTTCATTTTAGTGGCCAAAATACACTCTGCAACACCGCTAATGGTTTCTTTATCAACATTTTGACCTTCAAGGAACTCTTTGGCAATACGGACACTTATCTCTTCATGATTTTCTCGACTTTCAATATATCCTGTATCATGTAATAATGCCGAAAGTTGCAATATCACAGCATCTTTAGCATTTATTTTAGAATTTTCTATTATTTCATTAGTACCTTTAAGAACTCTTAGTGTATGTGTAAGATTATGATACGTAAACGTACCCGAGAGTTTTTCTTTAAATAAGTCCCTTACAAATGTTTCAGTAGTAGAAACTATATTACTCATGAAGTTTAATTTTATTGAACCAAATTACTAAAAATAATTACTAAGGTAATTTCTTATGAACAAAATTAACAGCATTATAACTTTTATTGGATTACTCACACTATATGGATGTGGTTCTTTAAACCCCAATTATTTGGATTCAGAAGCCCCAAAAACTATTAATGTTGAAGGAAGATCCCTTGAAAAACGGTTTTACCTTTTGGGGGATGCAGGAGTTGCAGATTCCGATGAAAGTAATGAAGCCTTAGAAGCATTTAATGCTTTAATTGCAAATGAAGATACATCTAATGACCACCTTATTTTTCTTGGGGATAATATTTACCCCAAAGGGCTCCCAGCAAAAGGAGAAAAAGGGAGAGAGCAAGCAAAGAGTCGGTTAGATATTCAACTTCAAGCGGCTAAAAACTTTAAAGGGAAAACACTATTTATTCCTGGAAATCACGATTGGTATAGCAAAGGATTAAAGGGCTTAAAAAGACAGGAAGAATATGTTGAAAAAGTACTTGATGATAATGAAGCATTTCAACCAGAAAATGGATGCCCCATAGAAAAAATTGAGATATCTGAAAATATTGAGTTAATCATTCTTGATACCCAATGGTATATTGCAGATTGGGACAAACATCCAACTATTAATGATGATTGCCATATAAAGTCTCGAAAAGCCTTCTTTTTGGAAATAGAAAATGAGCTTAAAAAGAACAACGAAAAAACCATTCTTATAGCCATGCACCACCCAGCATTTACCTATGGGTTACATGGAGGTTACTATAACTTTCAGAACCATGTTTTTGCTAGCGGAAGGAGTGTGCCAGTACCCATTTTAGCAAGTCTAGTTACTCAGATTAGGTCACAAGGAGGTGTGTCTCCCCAAGACCGCTATAACAATAGGTATAATGAATTAATGAATAGAATAATAACCCTAGCCACAGATAGTGATCGAGTTATTTTTGCTTCAGGACACGAACACACACTTCAGTATATTGAGAATCAAGGAATCAAGCAAATTATTTCTGGTTCAGGAAGTAAGGAAGCCCCTGTAAACTTGGGAAAAGGTGCACAGTTTGTTTCGGGAAGAAGAGGTTTTGCAGTTTTGGATGTTTTTAATGACGGGTCGTCTGTTGTTAAATTTTATGGTTCAGAAAATAAAACCCCAACACTTCTTTTTTCTGCAGAAGTACACGCAAAACCTAAAGAATATGATACATCACTATTAGCCAATGAATTTGGTCCTGAGCGGGAGGTTTCTGCTTATAAAAAGGAAGATACAGATAAATCTAAAGCGTATTCGTGGTTTTGGGGCGATCATTATCGTTATGTTTATGGAACAGATATTAAAGTACCTGTGGCAACGCTAGATACTTTATTTGGGGGAATGTCCATTGAGCGAAAGGGTGGGGGACATCAAACAAGGTCACTTCGTCTAAACGATATAAAAGGTAGAAATTTTGCATTGAGAGCCGTAAAAAAAAGTGCTGTTCAGTTTTTACAAACGGTAGCATTTAAGGATACTTACATTCAAGATGATTTTAAAGAAACCCTTACTGAAGATTTTATACAGGATTTTTATACTTCCAGCCATCCTTATGCTGCATTTGTAATTGGAGACCTATCTGATGCTATTGATTTATATCATACTAACCCTATGTTGTTTTATATGCCAAAGCATAAAGCTTTAGGTAAATACAACGAAGAGTTTGGAGATGAACTTTACATAATGGAAGAACGACCAGACGACGGGTTTTTGGATGTGGCATCTTTTGGAAAGCCAGATGCCATTGAAAGCACAAGTGATGTATTGGAAAACTTACGCAAAGATGAAAAATATCAAATAAATGAACCTGCCTTTATAAAAGCGCGGCTTTTTGATATGTTAGTTGGAGATTGGGATAGACATCAAGATCAATGGCGTTGGTCTCGATTTGATATTTCAGACGATAAAAAAATATATAAACCCATACCTCGAGATCGAGATCAAGTTTTTTCAAATTTTGATGGAGCACTTTTCGATCTTCTTAAAACCATTATTCCTGCAACAAAACAATTTCAGGAGTTTGATGGGGAGTTAAAGAATATAAAATACATTAACCTTGCTGGAATAAAAATAGATAGGACATTTACACAAAATTCATCCAAGGATGTGTGGCTTTCACAAGCCGAATTTATCCAAGAAAATTTGACTGACGCTATAATAGATGATGCTTTTAAGAACTTACCAGAAGAAGTACAAGACGAAACAGCAAATTCTATCAAAGAAAAATTGAAAGAACGTAGAGGCTACCTAAGAGATATTGCTTCGCGATATTATGATTATTTAGATGATCTTGTAATTATAACTGCAACGGATAAAGACGACCAAATAACCATTACAAGAGGTAATAATACGACCACTGTTACTGTTGCTAGAATTAAAGATGGTGAAGTGCAAAAACCTTTTAAGAAAAGAGTGATCAATAGCAAGGAAACCAAAGAAATTTGGGTGTATGGTCTTGATGATGATGATGAATTTTTAGTCGAAGGCTATGGTAATAACCCAACTTTAGTCAGGGTAATTGGAGGGCAAAACAATGATACGTATACCGTTGAAAGTGGACGTCGCGTTAAAATTTATGATCACAAATCAAAAAAGAACACCATTGCAAAACCTGGAAAGGCAGATTTTAAATTTAAAGACAATTACCGATTTAATATATATCAGTATGATAAATACATAGATAAAACAACCTCCATTTTACCCTCCATAGGGACTAATCCCGACGATGGTGTAAAAGTGGGGCTAAACTTATCTATGATGATAAAAGGGTTTAAAAACGATCCATTTCAAACAAAACATAATTTTGGTGGTAGTTATTATTATGCTACGGAAGGTTTTGAAATTTACTATGAAGGAGAATTTTCTACCTTATTTGATACCTGGAATATTATTGTTGGAGGGAGGCTTACTTCTGAAAATTTTTCGCAAAATTTCTTCGGATACGGAAACGATACCTCAAATTTTGATGATGATTTAGGACTCGACTATAATCGAGTAAAAACGGCTATAAGAACTGGAAAAATTGGTGTTGTTAAGAATGGTCACTATGGAAGTCGAATTGAAATTAATGGAGGAGCTGAAAGTGTTGAAGTTGAAGCTACTGAAAATCGCTTTATAACTGAAGACTTTTCAGATAGAGTGCTTCTTGATGAACGTATGATTTTTGGAGTTGTTAACTTTGATTATTCCTATGCTGGATACGATACGGCTATAAACCCTACTCGTGGCATGTTCTTTAATTTAAAATCTGGTGTTAGAATGAATATTGATAATACTGAACGCACCTATGGTTTTGTGAATCCATCTTTAGAATTTTTTAATAGTTTAACTAGGGATAGAAAGTTAGTCCTTAGAACCCAAGCCCAAGGACAGTTTAATATTGGAGATAAATATGAGTTTTTTCAAGCGGCAGTTTTAGGAGCAAATACGGGTTTAAGAGGATTTAGACAACAACGATTTTCTGGTGAAAGGGCTTTAGCTTTTAGTGGTGATTTAAAATATCAACTTAAAAGTTTTAAAACAGGCTTACTGCCTTTAAAACTAGGAATATTTGGTGGTTTTGATTACGGTCGAGTATGGCTTGACGGGGAAGACTCAAACACTTGGCATAATAGTTATGGCGGGGGTATTAATTTGAATGCAGTAGATGCTATTTCTGGACAATTCGGAATATTTAATAGTGTTGATGGATTAAGGTTTTCCTTTTTATTTGGGATAAGTTTATAATCTAATAAAGTATAAATTACGATACTTTTTTGTAATTTATTGTACCTTTGCGCACTTAATAACCCCCATGAAATCTAACCTAGAAATTGCCATTAAAGCTTCCATAGAAGCTGGTAAAGAAATTCTTAAAATTTACAACACCAATTTTTCTGTGGAAGTAAAGGAGGATGCCTCTCCGCTAACACTTGCAGATAAAAATGCAAACGATGTTATAAATTCTTATTTGGAGAACACAAGCATTCCTATTATTAGCGAGGAAAATAAACAACTTGAGTATTCTGAAAGAAAAAAATGGGCCACTTGTTGGATTGTTGACCCTCTAGACGGAACTAAAGAATTTGTAAAACGAAATGGAGAGTTTACGGTCAATATTGCTTTAATAAAAAATGGAAAACCCAACATGGGAGTTATCTATGTTCCAGTTTCCAAAGAATTATACTTTGCAGTAGAAGGGCTTTTTAAGGCCTTTAAAATTACTATCCAAGAGGATGAATCCTTGGACTATATACTTAAATTTTCCACACCACTTCAAACGGCTGCGTATGTCGAGCCAATTAAAATAGTGGGGAGTCGTTCTCACTTAAATGATGTTACAAAGGAATATATTTCAGAAATTGAAAAACATCATAATGTAGAAATTGTTTCCAAAGGAAGTTCATTAAAATTTTGTTTGGTTGCCGAGGGAAATGCTCACCTCTATCCTAGATTTGCTCCAACTATGGAATGGGATACCGCCGCAGGACAAGCTATTTGTGAGGCCGCGGGAGTGTCGGTTATAGACCAAAATACACAGCTACCCCTTTGTTATAATAAAGAGAATCTACTTAATCCTCACTTCTTAGTGAAAGTATCATGAGAGCAAACTCCCATGCGAGACATATTGTAAAAGCAATTACCTGGAGAATACTAGGAACACTCGATACCATTTTGCTTTCTTGGATTATTACAGGAAATGCATTAACAGGACTAAAAATTGGATTTGCTGAAGTAATTACAAAAATGATTTTATATTACTTTCACGAGCGTGTTTGGTTTAAGATTAATTTGAGTAAAAGTGGTGTTGTTCTTGAGAGTAGAAAGAGGCACTTAGCAAAAACATTTACGTGGAGGGCTGTTGGCACAACAGATACCATGGTAATATCATGGATTATTTCTGGGAATCCTTTTATTGGATTAAAAATTGGATTTGCAGAATTAATTACAAAAATGATTTTATATTATCTTCACGAAAGAGCATGGTATAAAATTGATTTTGGACTGGAAAGAAGAAGATTACGAAAAGCAAAAAATAAAACAAATGAGTAACATCATTCCACATAATTTTCAGGTGTCAAAAAAGGATAGAAACATTCAAAAGAATCACCATTCTTTTGTGATTTGGTTTACTGGACTTTCAGGGTCTGGAAAATCTACTGTCGCAAATGCGTTGGAAAAAACGTTACTCGAAAAAGGATTTCACACCTATATTTTAGATGGAGACAATGTGCGCAATGGACTCAACAACAACCTTACTTTTTCTCCCGAAGATCGAACCGAAAACATTCGTCGTATTGCCCAGGTGGCTAAATTAATGGTGGATGCTGGACTTATAGTTCTTTCTGCTTTTGTTTCACCTTATCGAAGGGATCGAGAGAATGTAAAAAATATTGTTGGAAAAGAGAATTTTGTTGAAGTATTTGTAAACACCCCCATCCAAGAATGTGAAAAGCGAGACGTAAAAGGGTTGTATGCTAAAGCGAGAGCCGGAGAGATTAAAGATTTTACTGGAGTAAATGCACCGTATGAGGCTCCCCAAAATCCTGATGTTGAAATCGATACAAGCAAAAGTTCCATAGAAGATTCTGTGTCTATTATTTTTAAAGCCATAGCGAATAAATTACATTTGAAGTATGAGTAAGTATTATTTAAATTACCTAGACGAACTTGAGTCTGAAGCCATTTATATTTTAAGAGAGGTATGGGCGCAATTTCAGAATCCAGTGATTCTTTTTTCTGGAGGGAAGGACTCTATTTTGGTAACCCATTTAGCCAAAAAAGCATTTTACCCTTCTAAAATTCCGTTTCCATTGATGCATGTGGATACGGGGCATAATTTTCCTGAAACCATTCAGTTTCGAGATGATTTAATTAAGGAGTTTGGAGTCCAACTTATTGTAGGTTCTGTTCAAGAGTCTATTGATAAAGGCCGTGTAGCTGAGGAAAGAGGGAAGAATGCAACTCGAAATGCACTTCAGATTACAACACTTTTAGATGCCATTGAAGAAAATAAAATAGATTGTGCCATAGGTGGTGGAAGACGTGATGAAGAAAAAGCTCGTGCGAAGGAACGGTTCTTTTCACATCGAGACGATTTTGGGCAATGGGATCCCAAGAATCAACGACCAGAATTATGGAACATCCTTAATGGAAAACATTTTGAAGGGGAACATTTTAGAGCTTTCCCTATAAGTAACTGGACTGAAATGGATGTTTGGAATTATATTTTAAGAGAAAACATTTCAATTCCTTCGCTTTATTATGCACACGAAAGGGAGGTAGTGTGGCGCAGTAATTCTTGGATTCCAATTTCGGACCATTTAAAATTAGAAGAAGGGGAAGAAGTTCATAAAAAGAAAATTCGCTTTAGAACACTTGGCGATATTACCATTACGGGTGGTATAGAAAGTGATGCGGATACCCTAGAAAAAATAGTGATGGAAGTTTCCGCAATGAAACAAACCGAACGAGGAAATAGAAGTGATGACAAGCGCAGTGAGACATCAATGGAAGATAGAAAACGACAAGGTTATTTTTAAAGAATAGAACAATGCAATTAGATACGAATCAATTATTACGATTTACAACTGCCGGAAGTGTTGACGATGGTAAGAGTACCTTGATAGGAAGACTGTTGTATGACTCCAAGGCTATTTTTGAAGATCAACTGGAAGCGGTAGAAAACACTAGTAAAAGAAAAGGTCACGATGGAGTTGATTTGGCTTTATTTACCGATGGTTTAAAAGACGAACGCGAACAAGGTATCACAATTGATGTTGCGTACAGGTACTTTACAACACCCAAACGTAAATTTATTATTGCAGATACACCTGGTCATATTCAGTATACCCGAAATATGGTAACAGGAGCATCCACTGCAAATGCAGCTTTGATTTTAATTGATGCTCGAAACGGAGTGATTGAGCAAACAAAACGTCATGCATTTATAGCATCTTTGCTTCAAATTCCTCATATTATTGTATGTGTGAATAAAATGGATTTGGTGGATTATTCTGAAGAAGTTTATGAAAAAATCATTGGGCAATTTGAGGAGTTTTCTTCAAAATTATATGTAAAAGACGTTCGTTTTTTACCCATTAGTGCTTTGGATGGAGATAATGTAGTAAACCGGAGTGAAAATATGACTTGGTTTCAGGGTGCGCCATTATTACATACTTTGGAGCATTTACATATAAGTAGTGATATCAATAAAATTGATGCACGTTTTCCTGTGCAAACAGTCTTGCGCCCTCAACGAGAAGGATTTATCGATTACCGTGGTTATGCGGGAAGAGTAGCAAGTGGAATTTTTAGACCTGGTGATGATATTACAGTTTTGCCTTCTGGTTTTACTTCAAAAATTAACTCGGTGGATACATTTGACGGTTCCCTAGAAGAGGCTTTTGCACCTATGTCGGTTTCAATTACCTTGGAAGATGATATTGATGTTAGCCGAGGGGATATGATTGTAAAGACAAATAATAAACCCGAGCCGCTTCAGGAGTTTAGTGCCATGTTATGTTGGTTGCATAATCAACCAGCTAGACCTCGTGCCAAATACACCATTTTACATACCTCTAATGAACAAAAAGCGATGATTCAGGATGTATTGTATAAAATTGACATCAATACCTATAATCGGGAGGAAGATGACAAGACGTTAAATATGAATGACATTGCACGAATTAAAATTAGAACAACGCGACCTTTAATGATTGATGAGTATCGAGATAATAGGATCACAGGAAGTTTTGTGTTAATAGATGATGCCACCCATGAAACAGTTGCAGCAGGAATGATTTTATAAATAAATCCTCATGATTGAGTTTAAAGGAAAGAAAGGAACCTTATATCGATTTATCCTAAAATTTATAAACCTCAAGGATAAGACTGGAATTTCTATTGGGAAAGGCTCCAAAATTGTAAATGGAACTATTATTGGAGACGGCTCAAGAATAAACGGGGTAATTGTTATAAAAGGTAGGGGTTCTTGCACTATTGGGAAATATGTTGCATTTGGAGAAAATATTAGAATCATTACTTCAAACCATAAGACAGACGAAGTAATTTTGCAATATGCCTTGTTTAATCGAATAGGATTTAAATCGTTGGTAGACCCTAAAATTAATGTGTACATTGGACATAATGTATGGATTGGAGATCAAGCCATTATTCTTCCTGGTGTTACCATTGGGAATGGTGCTATTGTTGGTGCGGGATCTGTGGTTACAAAAGATGTTCCTCCTTATGGAGTGGTGGCAGGAGCACCGGCAAAATTTATCAGAAGTACATTCTCGCCTCAAAAGATTGAAGAAATTGAAAGTCTACAATGGTGGGATTGGTCTATTGAAAAGATGAAAAAAAATAAGGAGTTATTGCGCAAAAATTAATTGTGGTTTCTCTTAAATCAAATTTTGTAATTGTTAAAGTATCTAAATTTTATTTCGAAAAAGGATATAAAAACTGCTTCTATTGGGAGTTTGGTTATAAAATTCGGTTCTGCCTTTTTTGCCTTTTTAAATGGAGTTTTATTGGCTCGATATCTATCCATTGAAGGACTTGGATACTATGTTTTAGCGTTCACCACATTAACAATCATATCAGTTCCCGCAACTATTGGCCTACCTAATCTCATTACACGATATATTTCAAAATATGAGGTAGAAAAAAACTTTGCTGGAATGAAGGGATTGTTAATTAAAACAAATCAATTTGTTTTAATTTCTACTATAGTCATTTATTTTATTGCGGCCATAACCTATTTTTTCTGGTGGAAAAATTATGACTCGGTTTTTGTAGAGACACTGCTTTATTCATTTTTATTATTACCTATTTTAGGATTTGGGGCCCTACGTTCGGCAGCTTTGAGAGGTTTAAAACTCATTATTCTTTCTGAATTACCCGATACGTTACTTCGAAATTTTTTACTTACTATTTTGTTAATTGGATGTATACTTTTAGAATATCCATTGTCGCCTCAATTAGCGATAGTTTTTCAAATTGTAGCTGCGGGAATTGGTTTTTTACTAGGGTTTTTGTTTTTATATAAAAAGCTTTTAAATAAATTAAAGAAGGTTTCCCCAATATATAATACTAAAGAATGGTATGTACAAACCATTCCTTTTTCAATAAATAGTGGCATTCAAATAGTTCGTTCTAAATTATTAACCTATTTATTAGCCATCTTTGGTAGCATTGAAGCCGTTGCCATTTTTGATGTTGCAATGCGCGGTGCAGCACTAGTTTCTTTTACGCTCAACGCATTAAACTCTGCTATTTCTCCATTTATTTCATCTGCATATGAAAAGGGAAATACGTTGCAAATTCAAAAAATTGTTAAAAAAACGGGGCGAATTATTTTTGCATTTTCACTACCTGTAGCACTTATTTTTATTGTAGGAGGAAAGGGTCTGGTAATGTATATATTTGGTAATGAATATGCTGTGGCCTATTTTCCATTACTCATCTTATGTATTGGTCAATTGGTAAGTGCTATGGTAGGCTCTGTTGGAACTCTACTTAGTATGACTGGAAATCAGAAGGTATTTTCTAATAGTAATGTAATTATGCTAATAATAAATATGATTTTGGGCGTTCCTCTTATTATGATTTGGGATGAAATAGGCGCTGCGCTCCTTTTTAGTGCGATATTAATAATTCAAAATTATATATTATTGAAATATGTACAGAAGAATTTAAACATCAATACCTCCATATTTTGAAGCCAAAAATTATCTATATAGCGGGTGACGGAAGATCGGGCTCCACATTACTCGACTCGATATTGTCGAATATTGAAGGGAGTGTTTCGGTTGGAGAGTGTCATAGATTTTGGGTTCGTTTTTATGAAAAAGAGACTCTATGTGGATGTGGAGAAAAGATTGAAAGGTGTACCTTATGGTCTAAAATTGATGAAAAATTACACCAAAAATTTCCTGACTATGATTCAGAATTTATAAGAGAAAAAGTAAAGGAAATACAATATTTTAAGAATTTTAAAAAAATACCAAAACTATTACAAACTAAGGAATGGCAGGATTTTGCTGAAATTGTCATTTATTTTTATAATCAAATAGCGAAAACCTCCCAAAGAAATATCATCATAGATAGTTCTAAGAGTATTGGGTGGTGCTATTTTCTTCAAAACATTGGGGTTTTTGATTTAAGAATAATACACTTGGAGAGAAATTTAGCTTCTGTAGCAAATAGCTGGAAAAAGAAAATGCTCTTGCCGGAGTACTATGATAAAGATGTATTTATGCCCCAAAAAACGAATATGGTAATTTTGAAATCTTGGATTAAGATTAAAGTATTAGCGTTGGCTTTAAAAAAGAATAATTACTTTATGTTTCTCAAATATGAGTCCTTATGCCAGAGGCCAGAGTTTTGGTTAGCCAAAATTAAAGAATTTGTAGGGGAACCATTTGATATTACTGAATTCATTATGATACCAACTCATTCAATAGGTGGAAATCCAATGAGAAGCGGTAGTAACAAGAAAATAGTTATTTCTAACAAAAAAGTTGATTTGCACCATTTAAATTTTTTTGAAAAAATATTTTTTAAGAGTTCTAATGTTATCGCAAAAACAATTATTAAATGATTTCCGTTATTATACCCCTTTATAACAAGGAAAGGTTTATTGGAGAAACTATTCAATCTGTTTTGAATCAATCTTTTGCAGACTTTGAATTGATTTTAATTAATGATGGCAGCACGGATAAATCTGAAGCAGTAGTTAAAACATTTAATGATCCTAGAATTCGATATAAGAGCATAGCAAATAGTGGTGTTTCAGTGGCAAGAAATACAGGGATAGAATTAGCAAAATTCCCGTGGATTGCTTTTTTAGATGCAGATGATTGGTGGGCTCCCAGCTTTCTGTCTGAAGTTGAAACAGCAATAAATAATAATCTTTCAAAAAATATTTTTGCAACGGGGAGGAGTAGGGTGTTTAAAAACGATATTGAACGTTACAAAAATGAATTTCTTCCTAAAGATGGCGAGACATCTCCAGTGAATTATTTTAGAATAATTTCAAAGTATTTACCTCCTAAAAACTCGTCTAATGTTGTTATTAAAAAAGAATTGTTGATGGAGAGAGGTTTATTTAGGAAAGGACAAAAACAACACGAAGATCACGATTTGTGGATGCGTTTGTGTGTAAAAAATGAAGTTATCTTTATAAACAAACCCTTATCTTTTTATAGAAAAACGGAAACAGACACGGCATCAAATACCTACTATCAAGCTTCAGACTTTTTAACTTATTTGACTACCCTAGCCGAGGTTGAGAATAAATTAAATGAGGAAGAAAAGACCTATTTTGAGGGCTATACCAATAAATTTATTGCATTAACGTATATTAAGAATTATGGTCTGTATTCAAAAGAAGAGGATGGGAAAGTATATTCGAAAATGAAACAAATTTTAAAAGGTAAATATTTAATCTTGATAAAGGCGCTTTGGTTATTACCATATAAAAAGACGTATCCCATTTTTAAATTCCTACAACGATAATGAATCATATGAATGTAAATTTGTTTGTTGTAGGTGCTATGAAAGCGGGCACTACTTCTTTAATAGAAATCCTTTCAAATCATTCAGAAATATATGTCCCGCCTATTAAAGAACCTCATTTTTTTGTAGATACTTTACCTAAAAGTTTATATGAACCTTCTCGGTTTTTTAATCTAGATAAATACTTTAAAGAGGAGTTTCCAAAGCCTATTCACATCAGTAAAATTGAAGATATTTCTCAATATAAAAAACTTTACTCATTATCCACCAATGAAAAATATTGTGTTGACGCAAGTACTGCCTACTTACATGCCCCAGGTGTTGTTCAAAAAATCTACAGTTATAATGAAGATGCAAAAATTATAATATTACTTAGAGATCCTTTAAAAAGGGCTTTTTCTCATTATAAAATGGATGTAGGTTTAGGTAGAATCAATGCTTCTTTTGACCAATTAATGGAAAAGGAAATTCAGGAATATAATAATGGTAGTTTACAGTGGAGTAGTCATATTGGGATGAGTTTATATAAAAACGCAATAGAAAATTATACCTCGTTATTTAAAGATGTATTAGTACTTAGAATTGAAGATTTAGCTAGTAGGAAAAACGAAGAATTGTCCAAGATAAGCTCTTTTTTAGGTATCAAAGATTTTGAAACCTCTACCATTCTACATAAAAATGTGGCAAGAGAGCCAAAATTCAAAAAACTTTTCTATTTTTTGAAACAAATGGGGATTAAGGATTACTTTTCAAAATATTTATCTTCTAATTTTAGACACTGGTTATTTAAGAAAACAACTAAGGATTCAACCTTTAAAATGGAAATCACTCCAAAAAACTTAGAAAAGCTGAATGCAATATTCATTAAAGAATCTAAACTATGATAATACTGGATATATGTGTTTGTATTATTGTTTTTTTGCTCGGCTATAACCTTGTTAATTTTTTCTCAGACCTTACAAAAAAGGAAAAGTCCTTTTTACGGAAATTATTTTTCTTTCACTTTTTTATTGGTATTTGCTTCAGTATTTTAGTTGGAAGATATGGTGGGGATGCCCAACTGTATTGGAGTTTTCCTAAAATGTATGAATTAAATGATGTTTTTAATGTAATAGAAAAAGGTTCCCCTTCAGGAATTGTATACTTAATCAATTATTTCCCATCTCACATTTTAGACCTTTCCTTTTTTACTGGGAATATGATCTATTCATTGTTTGGTTATGTATCTTTTATTTATATTTTTTTCATCTTAAAAAGAATTATTCCAGACACAGAAAAGCTTAAAGAAATTAAGTTATTCAACATCCCTATTCACCCTTGGATATGGTTTTTGCCAAACTTACATTATTGGTCTTCTGGAATAGGTAAGGATACCATTTTATTTTTTTGCATTGCCTTGTTTGTGTATTCGCTGCTAGAGTTTAAAAAAAGATTTTTGGGTATTTTTCTGAGTATTTTCATAGCTATTTTAATACGCCCTCACATTATGCTGTTTTTGGTTGCGGCATTTGGAGCAGCTTATTTATTTGATGGTTATTTAAAGAATTATCAAAAGATTTTTATTTTTTTACTTTTTATTGCCGCTTTTGCATCTATGTTTAATTATGTAGTAGAATTTATTAGGCTAGAGAGTTTAGATATTACCACTATAGAGCAATACGCAAATACCAAAGCTTCTAAATTAAATCAGGCGGATTCTGGCAGTGGAATTGACATTTCGGGGTATCCATTTCCATTAAAAGTGTTTACATTTTTATATCGACCCCTGTTTTTTGATATTAATGGAGTGCTTGCTGTTGTTGCTTCATTTGAAAACTTAATTTTACTTCTTTTAACGATCAAAATTTTTAGAAATAGACCGTATAGAAGTTTAAAAAACTCAAATGGTTTGGTTAAAGGGTTGGTGATTTATTTTTTAATTGGAGCATCCTTGTTTTCTTTAATTTTAGGAAACCTCGGAATCATGCTTCGGCAAAAAAATGCGTTTATACCTTATTTAATCATTTTTGGACTTTGGATTATTTTCTATAACACCCAATATTTGAAAAGTATGAGTAACAATCAAGTGAATGCCTCATGAAAATATTGATGGTTATTAATAGCTTAGCTACAGGAGGGGCAGAAAAATTGCTCTTAGAGTCAATTCCAAAATACAGAGCACATGGGATCACCGTAGATTTGTTGCTTCTTAATGGTAAAAGTTATCCATTTTTAGATGAACTTAGGGAAATATCGGATTGTAAAGTAATTTCCTTAAGTGAAGGCAGTGTATATAATCCAACCTTGATTTTTAGATTAATAAAACACCTAAAAAACTACGATATTGTGCATACACATTTGTTTCCATCCCTTTATTGGGTGGTTTTTGCTTCTTGGTGGTCGTTTAGTAAAGCAAAACTGGTTTACACAGAGCATAGCACCAGTAATCGAAGGAGAAATAAACTCATCTTAAAAATGTTGGATAGAATAATTTACAGCGGTGTTGACAAAATAATTACCATTGCCGATGAAGTTGATTTTAATCTGAAAAGACATTTAAGGACTAAGGAATCAAAATTCATACTAATAAATAATGGAATAGACTTAAAAAAATTTGAAGAGGCCATTCCATATGAAAAGAGTAAATTTTTTGGACCTTTAGATACAATTTTAATGCAAGTTTCTTCTTTTCGAGAACAAAAGGATCAAGCCACGCTTATTAGATCTATTGCAATTCTTCCAGAAAATTTTAAGTTACTATTAGTAGGGGATGGACCCTTAAAAAACGACTTAGTAACCTTAGTTACTACATTAAAACTTGAAAATAGAGTTAAATTTCTAGGGGTAAGAAATGATATTCCTAGGTTATTAAAAACAGCAGATGCTTCGGTGTTATCTTCCTTTCATGAAGGCCTTTCACTTTCAAGTATTGAAGGAATGGCAGTAGGCAAGCCCTTTATTGCGTCTAATGTCCCTGGACTAAGAGAAATAGTCGATGGGTATGGGGTGCTCTTTAAAAAAGGAGATGAACTTGATTTGGCGAATACATTAAAAAACCTTTTTAAAGATAAGAAACACTATGAAGAAATTGGCAAAAGATGTTATTCTAGATCCCAAGATTTTAGCATTGAAAAGATGATTAATAAACATATTGAACTTTATAAAAATCTTTTAATCAAGTAAAGTTCGTAAAAAATGAAATCTAAACTAATACGTATAACAACAGTGCCAAGCTCTCTTAAAATTCTTTTAAAAGGGCAACATTCTTTTATGAGTGAATATTATGACGTTATTGGAATTTCAAGTAAAGGTGAAGATTTAGATGAAGTAAAAAAAATTGAAGGTATCGAGACCATCGCCGTGGAGATGACACGTACCATTACACCTTTTAAGGACCTTCAATCTGTTTGGAAGCTTTATCGTGTATTTAGACGAGAACGCCCCAAAATTGTTCACACCCATACCCCAAAAGCAGGTATAGTTGGGATGCTTGCGGCAAAACTGGCAGGAGTTCCCATTAGATTACATACCGTTGCAGGGTTACCTCTATTAGAAGCCTCTGGATTAAAGAGGTTCTTATTAAATTCTGTTGAAAAATTAACGTATTCATGTGCGACCAAAGTTTATCCTAATTCTGTAGGGCTATTCAATATTATTTTGGAACAAAAATTCTGTAAAAAAGAGAAGTTAATGGTCATTTCAAATGGCAGTTCTAATGGTATGGATATTCATTATTTTAATCCCGCAGCCGTTTCAAATGAACAGCAACAAACTTTAAAAAAAGATTTACAAATAAAGCCAAACGATTTTGTTTTTATATTTATTGGAAGACTTGTTGGAGATAAAGGAATTAACGAATTAATAACCTCCTTTAGAACGATATCTAATAGTCACAAAAACTGTAAGCTCCTTTTGGTGGGTGCTTCAGAACCAGAATTAGACCCTCTTTCCTCTGAAACTATTTCCATAATGAATGAAAACAAAGATATTATAGAAGTTGGTTTTCAAAAAGATGTGAGGCCTTATCTTTCTATTAGTAATGCACTTGTTTTTCCTACCTACAGAGAAGGGTTTCCCAATGTTGTTTTGCAAGCCTGTGCTATGGGGCTGCCCGCTATTGTGACCGATATTAATGGGTGTAACGAAATTATTATGGAAGGAAAAAATGGAACTATAATTGCGCCTAAAGATATTGACGCCTTAACAAATGCAATGCAGAAGTTTTTAGAAGAAAAGGAACGTTGGCAAGATGCAAATTCCTATCGAAAAACCATAGTAGATAGATTTCAACAAGAAATAGTTTGGAACGCATTATTAGCAGAATATAAAACACTGGAAGCTCATGTATGCTAATTTTATAAAAGTTATTTTGGATTTTTGTACAGCATTGGTCATTCTAATATTGCTTAGCCCCGTATTTATTTTTGTTTTTTTGGCTTTAACCATTGCAAATAATGGACAACCATTTTTTTATCAAATTCGCCCTGGTAAAAATGAGAAACTATTTAAAATAGTAAAGTTTAGGACAATGAATAACAAAAGAGACGACAGCGGTACATTATTGCCAGATGCAAAACGATTAACATTTATTGGGAAATTTGTTCGTAAAACTTCTTTGGATGAATTGCCACAGCTCTTCAATATTTTAAAATTTGAAATGAGTTTAGTTGGACCTAGACCTTTATTGCCAGAATATTTACCTTTGTATACCCTTGAACAAAAGAAAAGGCATCTCGTTAAGCCAGGAATCACCGGACTTGCTCAAGTGAGAGGAAGAAACCAAATGTTATTTAGTGAAAGATTGAAAAATGATGTTTTTTATGTTGAAAATCAATCCTTTATATTAGATTTGAAAATCATTTTAGAAACAATATATACTGTTTTTTTTAAATCAAAAAATGTAGTTTTAGGTCAAACGGTAGACGAGGTAGATGACCTAGGTTTAAGTAGAAATTTAGATTCTAATCATTTTAAAACTAAAAAATGAACATCCACGGTAAAAAAATAATACTTCGCGCGATTGAAGAGGAAGATTTAGCCTTAATACACCAATGGTCTAATGATCCAGAAATAAACTACAATCTTGGAGGATGGCATTTTCCATCAAGCAGGCAAGATCAACAAAAATGGTTCCAGTCCTTAAGCCTAAAAAATAATGACCAAAGATTTGCTATTGAAACAAAAGAAGATGGATTAATTGGGATGGCAAATCTGGTAGACATAAATTGGAAAGATAGAAATGCTTTTCACGGAATACTACTTGGGTTCAAAGAAATAAGAGGAAAAGGATATGGAGTAGATACCATAATGACCATAAATAAATATGCTTTTGAAGAGTTAGGGCTTAAAAGATTGGATAGTACCATTATTGCATATAATGAAGCTTCCTTACACGTATACCTTACTAAATGTGGGTGGAAAAAGGAAGGGGTTAAAAAGGATTTTTATTTCAGAAAGAACACTTGGTGGGATCAGGTAATTATGGGTATTACTTCGGAAGATTATTTCCAATTTATTTCAGAAAACCCATATTGGTAAGATGAAAAGAAAAGAATTCGGATCCGAATTTCATTACCCAATCCATTCAAAATGGTTGCTTAAGGAATCCGATGAGTCATTCTTTTCTTCAAAAAAATTTAGTTTTCATTTTTCTGGGCGTTCAGCACTTTACACTTTAGTTTCAGAAGGGATACAAACAAAAGGCTGGAAGAATTTATATTTTCCTAGTTATTATTGCCACGAGGTGGTGGCGTTTTTGAAGGACCTTCCCATAAATATTCATTATTTTAACTTCAATCCATTTTTGGACACAAAAATCCCTTTTCAAGAAATAAAAGATGATCCAACAAGTGTTTTGGTGCAAGTTTCTTTCTTTGGAGTTAAGTCGATAGATTTATCTTCTATTAAAAAGGCAACTATTTTAGAGGATTATAGCCATAATTTATTGGCCCTTAAAGAAAGTAAGGCAGATTATTGTTTTGGTTCTTTACGTAAGGAATTGCCTGTTCCTGTGGGTGGGTTTTGTTACGCACAAAATCATTCACTTGCCCAAAGCAATTCAAATAAAAAAGCAGAAGATGTAGCGAATGAGAAGTTAAAAGCTATGTTGTTGAAAGAGCAGTATTTAAGAGGGGAAATTGAAAACAAGGAAGGCTATAGAACTCTTTTTCAAAAAGCCGAGGAAGATTTTGAAAAAAAATACACAAACACAAAATTACCAGAGAGTGCTACAAAAATTTTACACACCTTCCATGTTTCAAAGATTTTAAAACAAAAGCATGAAAATGTAGAAGAGGCACTTAAAATTCTCGGCGATATTCCAAATGTTTCTTTTAATTTAGATACTAAAGATGCTAATCCTTTTGGTCTTATTTTAAATTTGACCTCAAATAAAAGTAGGGAAGCTTTAAAAACATACCTCATTAAAAACAATATTTTCCCTGCTGTTTTATGGCCTAACCAAGTAAATAAAAATGACCAAGAAACCGAAAAATGCATCCTTTTTATACACTTAGATTTTCGTTATACTACCAAGGAGGTTACCTTTGTGGCCAATAAAATAAAGGCCTTTTTTAATGAATAGTTCACAAAAAATATTCTTGGAAAACCCAGAATGGGATGAAATAGTGCGCAGTTGCTATGCATACGATTTTTATCACACACGGTCTTACCATAAAATGGAAGTTTCAACAACAAATCATAAGGCGGTTTTATTTGTGAGCTCTTTAGATTTAAATTTTATAGCCCTACCACTCCTCATTAGGGAAATTGAAAACACTTCTTATTTTGATGGTACTTCTGTTTATGGGTATTGCGGCCCTATTAGTAACCTAGAAGATAAAAAAATACCTCCATTGTTAGTTGAAAAATTTCAGAATGAAATAGAGAATTTTTTTAAAGAACAGAATATTATTTCGGTGTTTGCCAGATTACACCCACTAATTAATCAAGAATCCATTTTAAAGGGGATTGGAAATACAAAAGACATAAATCAAACTATTTTTATAAATTTAAAGGATACTCCAGAAGAACAGCGTAAACAGTACCGGAAATCTAATAAATCTGAAATAAATCAACTACGAGGCAAAAAGGGGTATGAAGTAATAAGAGCAACAACAGAAAAAGAAATTTCATTATTTGCTTCAATCTATAATGAAACCATGGAGCGTGTAAATGCCGGGGACTATTATTTTTTTGAAGAAGAATATTTCATCCAATTGTTAAATAATTCTTCATTTGAAGCACATCTTTTTTTAGCTATTAAAGATGAAGAAATTACGGCGGGCGCTATTTTTACAGTAACCAATGGAATTATGCAATACCATTTAGCTGGAACGAAAGAAGAATATAGTAAAGATACCCCTATGAAACTTATAATTGATGAAGCTAGATTATATGGTAATCAGAATCGGTTAAAATTTTTACATCTAGGTGGTGGGCTTAATGGTAGCGATGATGACTCCCTTTTTAGATTTAAGTCTGGCTTTTCAAAAAAAAAGAGTCAATTTAGGACTTGGGAGTATATTGTTAATGAGACTATTTATAAAGAATTGGTTTCAAAAAATGGAGTTTCAAACAGTACTTTTTTTCCTCTATACCGTGCAAAAAGAATCAATAAATGAAATCTAAAATATATTTGTCATCTCCCCATATGGGCGGTAATGAGCAAGTTTATGTTCAGGAGGCATTCGATACAAATTGGGTAGCTCCCTTGGGGCCTAATGTAACAGGGTTTGAAACAGTCATAGAAAATTATTTAGGTGAAGGAATCTGTGTGGCTGCATTAAGCTCAGGTACGGCAGCCTTACATTTGGCTTTAATATTATTTGGAGTTAAAAAAGATGATGAAGTCCTTTGCCAGAGTATGACTTTTTCTGCATCGGCAAATCCCATTGTGTATCAAGGAGCAACTCCTATTTTTGTTGATAGCGAAAAGGAAACATGGAATATTTGTCCAGAAGCATTAGAGGAGGCTATAAAAGACAGGCTTGACAAAGGGAAGAAGCCCAAAGCCATTATTGCAGTTCATCTTTATGGAATGCCTTATAAGGTGGATGAAATTAGAGCAATTTCGAAAAAATATGGAATTCCTATCATTGAAGATAGTGCCGAAGCCCTTGGGAGCCATTATAAAGGACAAAAATGCGGAACCTTTGGTGATATTTCTATTCTTTCCTTTAACGGAAATAAAATTATTACAACATCGGGTGGTGGTGCATTAGTGACCAAGTCTGATGCATTAAAGGAAAAAGCTATTTTTTTAGCCACTCAAGCTCGTGATGAAGCACCTCATTATCAGCATTCTGAAATAGGGTATAATTATCGACTAAGTAATATAAGCGCTGGAATTGGAAGAGGCCAAATGGAAGTACTCGATCAACGAGTTGCACAACGGAGGACGAACCACCAGTTTTATTTTAAAGCTTTTTCAAAGGTTAAAGGAGTATCCGTTTTCTCAGAACCTTCGCTAGATTATTTTTCAAATCATTGGTTAACGTGTATATTAATTGATTCGAAGTTGGCATCATTTACACCTAAGGAACTAAGGCTTGCTCTTGAAAAGGAGAATATTGAATCGCGTCCACTTTGGAAACCTATGCATATGCAACCAGTTTTTAAAAATGCTCCCTTTTATGGAAAAAATGGGGTTTCAGAAAAACTTTTTTTACAGGGATTATGTCTGCCCTCGGGTTCTAATCTAACTAACGAAGATTTACAAAGGATTAACACGGTTATTCAACAATTGGGATAGAGATTCAGTATCTTTGAAGCATTCATTTAAAAGTAATTTTGGAGAAGAAGAAAAAAATACTGCAGCATTTATATAGTGGAGACAACAGAATTAAACTTCTTGACCAGAGGTATTTACCTAGGTGGATAGTCGTTTTAATTGATACTGCCATTGCTGTGCTTTCTTTTTATTTGGCATATTTAATTTTAATGGGAACTCCCATTAAATTTCATACGGTATTATCGATTTTTCAACAGGGAATAATTCTGGTATTCGTTAATCTCATTTTTTTCTTCTTGTTTAAAACCTATTCAGGAATTATAAGACACTCTACGTTTACAGATATAACAAAACTTGCGTTTTCATCACTCCTTACTTTTTTAACTGTCATTATTTTTAATACTTCCTATGAAATAATTGAAGGCAATAAAATATTTCTCAACACATCACTAATTTTATACATGTTGCTTTCCTTTTCCATTATGTTGTTATTCCGAATTGGTGTAAAGGAGGTATATCAATACTTACGCAATCTTTCTTCTGGGCTAACAAAAAAGAAAGTCGCCATTATTGGAGTGGATGATGACACCATTTCTTTAGGAAAGGCAATCACCACCGAATCAAAACTACCCTTTAAACTTATAGGTTTTTTAACGCAAAATGTTGATTCTAAAAGGTATAAGATATTAGGTAAGCCTGTGTTTCCCATTAAAAATTCATTTTCTGAAACTGTTGGAGAATTACATTTAGATGGAGTATTAATTGTTAGTGAATCTTTTTCACGAACCGAAAAAAACAAAATTGTTGAAGATTGCCTCGATTTAGGGATAGAAGTTTTTAATGTTCCATCTATGGAAAAATGGAATAAAAAGGAAGATATCACCAACCAAATAAAGCCCATTGAGATTGAAGATTTGCTGGAACGCGAAGAAATTAAAATCGATGATAAACTCATCAAAAAAGACATTTCTGGTAAAACTGTTATGGTCACAGGAGGTGCTGGCTCTATTGGAAGTGAGATTGTGAGGCAGTTGGCAGAATTTTCACCTGAGTTGATTGTCATTTTAGATCAAGCGGAATCTGCATTACACGATCTAGAATTGTATTTAATCAAAAACTATCCAAACCTTAATTTTATTATTGAATTAGCAGACATAAGCAATATGTACCGCTTGGACTTAATGTTTAAGAAATATTCATTCAATATAGTGTATCACGCTGCCGCCTACAAGCATGTCCCTTTAATTGAAAGAAATCCACATGAAGCTATATACGTAAATATATTAGGGACGGTTAACCTTTCCATTTTGTCTCTAAATTATGAAATTGAAAAATTTGTCATGGTCTCGACCGACAAAGCGGTAAATCCTACCAATGTTATGGGAGCATCAAAAAGGGCAGCCGAAATGTATGTACAGGCGCTTCAAAATGAAAAGGGTGTTTACACAAGATTTATTACTACGCGATTTGGTAATGTACTTGGATCCAGCGGATCTGTCATTCCATATTTCAGGAAGCAAATAGAAGAAGGCGGCCCAGTAACGGTTACTCATAAAGATATTATTCGATATTTTATGACCATTCCTGAAGCATGTCAACTGGTGTTACAAGCAGGAACCATGGGTAGAGGGGGTGAAATTTATGTTTTTGATATGGGGAAACCTATAAAAATATTGGATTTGGCAGAGAAGATGATTCGTCTTTCTGGACTTGAGCCTTACAAGGATATAGATATTGAAATTACAGGGCTTAGACCAGGTGAAAAATTATATGAGGAGTTGCTTAATGATGTTGCCACCACATTGCCAACACATCACCCAAAAATCATGATTTCGAAAATACCGGCTGGAGAATTCCTCGATATTAAATCTAAAATTAAAACCATTATAAAAACCGCTACCAAACATGAGGATAGAAAGGTGGTCATGTTATTAAAGGAATTGGTGCCAGAGTTTAAAAGTGAAAATTCAACTTTTAAAGATTTGGACGTAATAATTGAAAGTGAATAACATTTGGAAAACTATAATCCCTTTCCCTTAAGTTTTTGCATTTAACACTTATATTTATACTGTTATAACCTTGCTAATGAAAAAATTACCCCTCATCATAGTTAGCCTATTGCTATTTGCTTCTTGTGCTACAAAAAAACAAATACTATATTTTCAAGATGCTGAAGAGTTAAACAACCTTCTTTCAGAAAATATATTTGAACCAGAAATTGAAGCCAATGATATTCTTCATGTAATGGTTTCTTCTTTGGATGAAAATGTAGTAGCACCTTTTAAAATGAATTCCCAAGAGGGAGTTTCAAACAATCAAAACCCACTATTAAGAGGATATTTAGTAAATAACGAAGGGAATATTCAATTTCCAGTGTTAGGAGCCATCCATGTTGCTGGGAAGACAAGAGGTGAAGTAATTTTACTTCTTACTTCAAAACTATCTGAATACGTAACCGACGTCGTTGTGGATGTCCGTATCATTAATTTTAAAGTTACGGTCATAGGAGGAGTAAACAATCCAGGGGTTTATAGAATTGACGATGAAAGAGTAACATTACCGCAAGCAATTGGTTTGGCAGGAGATTTATCCTTAGACGGAAAGCGTAACAATATTATGATTATTCGTCATGAGGATGGAAAACAAAAAGTAACTCGGGTGGATTTTACAAAAACCGATTTTTTTGAAAGTCCTTATTATTTTTTAAAACAAAACGATGTTGTGTATGTAGAACCTTCATTAAAAGGAGTGAAAAAATCAGGATTTATTCCCGATATTCCAGCACTTTTGTCCCTTGTCACAATCATTTTAAGTACAACCATTATCCTTACTCGATAATATGAAAACACACCACAATCCAAAACATAATGAGCTTTCGGTAAGGGAAATATTAGAACAATATACGCGCCATTGGTATTTATTTATTTTTGGGGTTATAATTGCCGCGAGTTTGGCATTTATTTATTTAAGATATACTACAGTCTCTTACCTGTCTAAAGGAACCATAATCATTAAGGATGAAAAATCTGATGGTGGAGCAGAAGAACTAGCCGCGTTTTCAAACTTGGGCGGATTTTTATCAAGATTTAAGAGCAGTAAAATTGAAAATGAAATTGCCATTTTTAAATCTAAGCGTATTATCAAAGAAGTTGTATTAGCTTTGGATTTAAATATTTTATACGAATCTATTGGAACGATTAAAACTACCGAATTATATCAATACAAGCCCTTTCAGGTTCAGTATCTATCTATAAACGACAGTTTAGGAGAATTTAATAGAACAATTCCCGTGCTATACTTCGAAATAGAAAACGAAACACAATTTAAAGTATATAATGAGTCCAAATCCATAGATGGGGTTTATACATTCGGAACCAAAGTAGAGTTGCCTTTTGGGAATATTACTGTAATTCCTAATTTAGATAATCCCACAAAATTTAAAAGTTTTATCTCTAAGACAATTTCAGTTTCTTATCGGGACCTTGATAAAGTTGCCGCTGTGTTTCAACGTAATCTTAGTGTTGTAAATGAGTTAACCAATAGTAATGTTGTGGTGATAAGTATGCAAAGTCCCGTTCAAAGCAAAGCAGAAGATTTTATTAACGAATTAGTTTTTCAGTATAATAGAGACGCCATTGAGGATAGGGGGCAAGTTGCCAAAAAAACATCCGATTTTATCGACTCTCGTTTAGAAATTATTACCAAAGAATTGGATTCCGTTGAAACAAATAAGGAATCTTTTAAAAGCTCCAACAGGCTTACTAATATTGAAGCACAGGCACAACTCATCCTTGAAAACGCAAGTGATTTCGAAAAACGTCAATTTAATGTAAACACTCAAATTGAGTTGGCAAATACAATGATTGACTATATGGAAAATTCTTCCAATAATGATTTGTTGCCTTCCAATATTGGAATAGAGGGGGGAGATGTTTCAGAATCTGTCAATAATTATAACGAACTCGTTCTTCAACGAAATAGACTTTTAAAATCTTCCACTGCAAAAAACCCAGTGGTGATCAATGTGAATGATCAAATAGAAGAAATTCGTCAAAGCATCTTAAGCAGCCTTAAGAATACAACTAATTCCTTAAAGGTTTCCTTGCGTGATTTAAATTTTCAGGAATCTGTTCTAAATTCAAAATTGTCTAAGGTGCCCACAAACGAAAAAATTTATAGAGGGATAGAACGTCAACAAGGTATTAAAGAGCAATTGTATTTGTTTTTATTACAACAAAGAGAAGAAGCGGCGATATCTCTGGCGGTGACTGCACCAAAAGCAAAAGTAGTTGATAAAGCATATAGTAGCAGCACGCCTGTTTCACCTAAGAAATCATTAATTTATTTAGGTTCAATATTGGCAGGATTGCTTGTGCCTTTCTTGTTTATTTATTCAAGGGACTTACTGAATAATAAAATTTCAAATCGCCGTGATATTGAAACGGGTATTTCTAATTTAAATTTAATTGGAGAAATTCCGAAACTTAAAAAGGATGAAGAGCAACTTATTCAGCTTAATGATAGAAGTATTTTAGCAGAATCCTTCAGGATTTTAAGAACCAATCTTCAATATTTATTCATTAATAAATTAGAAAATTCTCATAAGTCGAATACTGTTTTTGTTACATCAACAATTAAAGGAGAAGGAAAGACCTTTGTGGCCTTCAATTTAGCCTTAACATTAGCCTTAACAGGAAAAAAAGTGGTGCTCGTTGGGGGAGATATTAGAAATCCGCAATTGCATAGATATCTACCTAAAGAATTACAAAATCAACGGGGCCTCACAGAATATATTATGGATGCATCCATAAAAACAAGAGATATTGCTTCAAAAAGTAGTGAAAATGAGAACCTTTCCATCGTATTATCTGGTGCTATCCCTCCAAACCCTGCAGAACTGTTAATGCTCGATAGAACCAAGCAATTTTTTGAAGAGTTAAGAGATGACTACGATTTTGTAGTGGTTGATACTGCACCTTCTATGCTTGTTACGGATACTATTTTAATTAATAAGTTGGCAGATGTTACATTGTATGTATTTAGGGCCAATTACACCGAAAAACGCTTGCTCGAATTTGTAAATGATGCCATGGAGGATGGTCGATTAATGAATGTTGCGGGTGTATTAAATAATGTTTCTCTAAGTAATTTTGGTTATGGAAACAAATATGGCTATAGCTATAGTGACGAAAAGCCCACTTTTAAGAATCGGCTTTTCCGAAGGTAATATGAAAAGGTTCATTTTCATCAACGCTATTTTCATTTGTTCGATGTTTACCTATGCACAACAAATTGAATGGCAAGGAAAAGTAGAACTTCTTGGTACATTTTCCTCCGAAGCATCAAATCCGTTTTGGTTTCACGCCAATACCAACACACAAGTAGGAATCTCTTCAAACTTTTCAGGATTAGGTGACGTGGAAGGAACCTATGCTGTTTCTGAGGGTGCCTCAATTAAGGCAGGCCTTTCCTTTTTTTATCGCGATGATGTTTCAGATGAATTTCAACGAAAGGATGCTTTTGTTCAATTTCAAAACAAATGGTTAAAAGCTACCATTGGAGCTAAATCTGGCGAAATAAAACAACAAGGACTTTCGGCAACCAATAAAAACTTTTTATATTCTGAAAATTCCCGTCCATTACCTGGGTTACTTTTGGAAGCGAATAATCCCCTAAAAATTTCTGAATCTTTTGCTTTTGATTGGGGAATTGGACATTTTTATTTAAATGACAATCGATTTGTAGAGGATGTGATGATTCACTACAAGCGTTTGGGATTGCAGATTCATTTTAATGAGACAAACAAAGTCACGGCACAAATACAGCATTATGCACAGTGGGGAGGTACTTCTCAAGAATTTGGAAAACTAAACAGCGATTTAGAAGCTTTTGTAGATGTGTTTTTTGCTAAAAGGGCCTCCGAAATTAGTATCGAAGGAGAACTACTCAATGCCGTGGGGAACCATTTAGGCAGTTATTTGTTGGATTATAGTTTTAATGCTTCAGCAGGGGATTTTTCTATTTATCATGAGCATCCTTTTGAAGATGGATCTGGAACTCGATTGGCTAATTTTCCCGACGGTGTTTGGGGTGTTTATTTTCAACCAACCGAATCAAAGGTGTTTTCTGGGATAGTATATGAATTTATTACTTCCAACAACCAAAGTAAAGGTGGCGTAGGAGCCGATAATTATTTTAGTAATAGTATTTATCGTTCTGGTTGGACCTACGAGCGAAACGCTATTGGATTGCCTTTAATTCTAATCGATCCCGATGTGGAAGTTACTGCCATCAATTCGCCGATTATAAGCAATAGAGTGATATCCCATCATTTTGGACTTACAGGAACTGTGAAGGAGGTGCTTTGGCAACTAAAAAGCAGTTTTGTGAAAAATTTAGGCACCTACAATAAACCTTTTCCCGAACCTATACGAGTTTGGTACAATTATCTATCGCTTCAATATCCCACTCAAAAGTATGGCACTTTCCGTTTACTTGGTGGAGTGGATACTGGTAAGTCAATTGATACTGTTGTAGGAGTAGGCCTAGGCTACTCTTATGAATTTTAAGGATTAATCGTCAATCTTAAGGATAAACCCCTGCTTATGTACATTTTCAATTGAAATGGCGGGATCTTTTTGAAGATACTTACGCAAATGGGTTATAAAAACATTTAAGCTCTTTTTATTGAAATAGTCGCTCTTTCCCCAAAGTGTATTTAAAATTTCTTTGTGCGTACAAAGATTATTTTTGTTGAATACCAGAAAATTAAGCAATTCAGCTTCACGCTTTGTTAGTGTTATTTTTTCATCATTAATAGCTAATTGCTGATTTTTATAATGAAAATGGTACTTTCCAATAGTGGTTACTGCTTCGGTCGTTTCAATTTTTTGGGTGGTTTTTATACGGGACAGTAATGCTTTTATTCTCACTACCAACTCTTCTTCGTCTATTGGTTTTTTTAAATAATCTACAGCCCCAATAGAAAAGCCTTTAAGTACATCCACTTTTAGTGATCGAGCTGTGAGAAACAAAAAGGGAATGGAAGGATAAATGCTTTTTATATTTTTTGCCAGTTCAAACCCATCTTTGTCGGGAAGCATCACATCCAAAATGGCTAGCTCATATATATGTGAATCCAATAGCTGTAACGCCTCGGAAGCGGTTTTTGCTAGAGAAATTTTAAAACCATTCATGGTAAGATACTCCCGCAACAAATATCCTAAAGTTGGGTCATCTTCTACCAATAAAATAGTCGCAAGTGATTTACTCATATAGCAAAGGTAATTTCAATTTTATATTGGTTCCCTTTCCAGGGTCACTTTCGATACTAATTTTTCCCTTATGCCTTTTCATAATTTCTTTAACATAACTAAGTCCTAAGCCGTATCCCTTTATGGCGTGGGTGTTTCCTTTGGGTACTCGATAGTATTTTTGAAAAATTAACTCTTGCTCCTTTTTTGTTAACCCTAATCCATTGTCCTGAATTTCTATCACTAGATTGTCTCCTTTCTGATTAGCTTTTAAAGATACTTTAGGCTTCTCTGAATACTTTTTGGCGTTGTCCAGTAAATTATTAATGGCATTTTCTAAATGAGATGCTTCCGCACGGATACTAAACTCTTTGTTTTCAATTTTGAATGAAAAATCGGTGTCCTCAAGTGTAGAGAGTTGTTTGAAATCTTCACAAATCCGTTCCAGAATAGGGGTGAAATCTACTTTTTTTAATTCAAATAATTGTTTCTTCGATTCCAATGCGCCTAGTTCCAATACTTTTTCAATATGGATTTTCATTCGTTCGGTTTGCTGCTGAATTAATTCAATAACAGGTTTTTGAGTTTCCGAAGCGTTTTCACTTAATATCTTCGTGGCTAACCCAATAGAAAAAACAGGGGTTTTTAATTCGTGAGTGAGGTTATTTATAAAATCATTGGTGGTTGTAATAATATTCCGTTGCCAATAAAAAGATCGTAGCACCCAAACAATCACAAAGATAATGGCAATAATAAAAATAAGACTCGGAATGGTAAGTCCGTTTAATTGAAAAAGAAAGTAATTATTGATGTCTTTAAATTGAAGTTCTAATATTAACCTTTTGTTTAGCGCAAGGGGTAAATACCCTTCTAATTCAATAGGATACGTTTTTATTTTTTCTGAGACATCGTATACTCTTGGTGCCGTTAAATAATCGGATGAATCTTTTGTAAATAAACGGTACGAAAAATCACTTTCAATACCATTTTCGTTTAATCGATGGGTAATAAAATCGTTTAAAAAATGCCTAGAAGCATCTTGAATACTGTCGATGCTTGTATTAAAATAGGAATTATCTTGCGTAATGGCGTGACCTATTAAAAAAGTAAGCTGATTTTGTGTAGCGAGATCTGCTTTTATTTCTTGGGTGGCATTGCCAATATTTCGTTGAAATTGGACTTTAGCTAAATTAATACCAATGTTGAGGTATTGGTATTGCACGACAAAGAGTCCTAATACCGACACAATAAGAATGATAATATAAAGCGTTCTACGTTTCAAAATGTGGTGCCATATTACTAATTTTTTTCCTTTTGAAGTAATGATAGGCCAATTTATAACGCGCTTAACTTTTCATTAATCTTTTTAATTTTCGAATAATCCCAATAAAAGCCTTACAACGGTATCTTTGAAAAAGGTTTTAAAAGTTAATATTTATCCAAATTCAATTTAAAAGTTAGTATTTTTTTTCAAAAAACGCCGGGTACAATTTTCCCGGCATTTTTTATAATTTATTAGAGTGTTTAATTGTTTGTCTCACCCGATAAAATAGGATGGTTTAAAGTAGAATTAAAAGCATAGTCAATTAAAGTAACTACTTCAGTCACCTTATTAAATTCAATTCGAATCCATCCAAAGTAATTAGAATTATTAATATTATTTTGAATCCCAACAATTTGTGCAGAATTTTCCCAACTTCCTTCGTAAGTGGTTATTCCATTTGAAGAAGTATTTCTTATTACTAAAGCTCCGTAGTCGTTTGTCCATCGTTGTCCCTGAACTAAATCTTGATTAATTAGGGTGCCTATGGGTTCTGATATTATTAACCCCATATTGAGAAAGTTTTCATTTATGGGCGGGCCAGATTTAATTAAGTTGGGTCCTATTGGATTAATTCCCACATATAAACGATCCCCTTGGGTATTGGCCGTAAGTTCAACAAATACGGTAAAATCGACCATGCCGTCTTCTGAAATATCTAGCGTAAGGGGTAAAGGGTCACCTAGCCTTAAAATTCTACCATCTTTTTTATAAATAATTGTATTTTTTTGATTTGTAAAGAAACTAACTTCATTTCCATAGGATGTCCCTACACTGTTTGTAGCGTAAGCTCTTACATAGTATTTTTGGTTTGGAACAAGGTTTGAAAGCATACTATTGAATAAACTGGATTCTTGACTCTCTATGGTTTTGGTAGAGTGTGTTATGGAAGGATTCGATTTGATATCCCAACAAATCCCTTTATTTATAATAGATGTTCCACCATCACTAAGGACTAAACCACCAGAACTTGCCGTTGTTTCTGTAATGTCCGTAATTTTAGTCGTTTGTAAAATAGGAATAGATAGTTCTCTAATGTCATCGGAATGACATCCAATAATGAGAAAATAGATTACGATAAGACAATAGGATAAATTAAATCTGATTTTCATAAGTGATATATTTAAAAGTATGTATCTAAGTCTTAAAATCATTTTTATGATTTATTGTATTAGTGCTAATAAACTATTTATAAGATATAGATAGAAAAAGGCACTAGGATTTATGACCCAGCGCCTAATTTTGGTTTATTAGTTGAAAGATGGTTTGTGCTAATTTTAATTCTTTAATCTTTTAAAGATGTATCTTGTAATAAAAATACCATTACTGTCACTTTCTCCGCTAAAACTTTCTACCCCGCTATTTACAAAGGCCAACTCCCAACCTTGCATCGCAAGATCATTTAGTTTTGATGTTACGACAGCGTCGTTAGCAGCTATGTTTTGAAATCGAATTCCTCCTAAGTTGAAAAAATTTAGAAGTTTGGTTTCATCAAAGTTTTTTAAACGAATTTCACCTCTGTCAGATTTATTTCTTTCGTCGTCTTCTGCGGTACGGCTAGAAGTAAACTCTTTATAATCTCTGGGTTCTTCGGAACTTATCATTCTAGACCTCCCTAAGCCATTAGGGATAATAGATTCTACTACCGTAATAGTTTTGTATTCTATGGTCTGTGACCAAGTGATATTGCTTACTAAAAGTAAAGCAATAGGAATTAAAAATTGAATTAGTCTCATAATGTTCATGTGTTAGTTTTTAATGGTCATTCTCACATAGGAGAAATCACTTTCTAAAGGTTCATTTTTTAGATTATTTGATTTTTTTTCTGGAAGGACTTTAATTAGTAATGAATTGTTGGTTTCCCAAAAAAGTTCATATGGAATCCACTTTTCATTTTTACCTACATAGTAGTGAGATGCCTCTAAAACGCTATTCGTCTTATTCAGTTTTGATAAATAAAAACCTTTAAGCGGTATATTAGAAGTGGATACTAAATTTAAAGTGGCAAAATTTAAGTAATTGGGCGAAAAAATAGGGTTGGAGGTAACAGTAATGACCTCTGCCGTTTTAGCGTCTACTAAATACCATTCCTTTTCATCAAAAAAAGAATGGGAACCAATCAAGTAAGCATTAATAGAATTACTTTTCCCCAGGTAATAATAAGTACAAAGGTTGATATTAAACTCTGAAAGGAACTCATCTTTAAGACTGGTAATTGCTTTCCATTCTTCATTTATTTTTAGGTGAATAACACCATCAATTTTTTTCGCATCGCCTTCTTTCATTTCAAAGATTATGTCTTGATTTATCGATGCATTATTGTATTCCCTTTCGGTTGCTTCCTTAAAAGTAACTTTTAGAGGATGTTTCTTTCCCTTTAATTTACTCTTAGCTATAACTACATTTTCAATAGAATTGAAGCCAAGAGTTTCAGGTTCAATAATACTGTGTCCGACGTACGCATTCATAAAATACATTAAAGTAATGATTGGCGTAATGGCAATGATCTTATTCATATTTTTAAGTTTTAATCTATAGAATGTCTGCAAAAACATACTATAGTTGGTTTTATAAAAAATTATATTTTGTATGCCAATGAAATTAAGATGTTTCTGTTGCTAAACTTTGCATCCTTGGCATCATCGCTTGCAATATTGCTTACCCCATGAAGGTAACTGGCAGCAATTGAAAAATTGGATGATATTTTATATCCAGCCATCCCTGTAATGCCAAAGTCAAATCTTTTTAGGCCGGCTCCATTTTCATCTTCACTTTTAAAGGCGTCCATATTAAACGATTCACTGTAAAGGATACCCTCTTCTTCAAATTCAAAGGTCCCCTTTAATTTTCCAGAGAGGCCATAACCAAATGAAGGTCCGGCACCAATATAGAAATTAGATTTGCCAATAGTATACACTACTATTACAGGAACCTCAATGTAGTTTAGACTAGCCTTCATTTCTTGATTAAAATCCTCGCCAGCTATGGTAGTTTCACTGGTTACTTTCACTCCTTTTTGCATAAAGTTTACTGAAGGGATCACACCAAAATTGTCTGAAATAGGGAATTCAACAAAAATACCCGCTGCAAAACCAGGTCTAAATTCCTTTTTGGTATTGTCAAGGTCATCATCTGTAAAAGCGGCGTTGCTTAATACACCTGAGGCTTGAATTCCATAATTAATTTGTGCTTTTACCCCCATAGAGCAAAATAGAATGAATGCGGTAAACAATAGTTTTTTCATGTTTAAAGATTTAAGATTAATAGTTCGTTTTTTGATTATTGATGATTTAATAGGACAAATGTAGATGGCAGTGTTGTTTCCTAAAAAAATATCCTGGCGAAGTGGCAATGAAATCTATTGAAGTGCAAAAAAGTATAGGTTGAAGTGAAAATTGTTTATGCTATTGATAATTAATGGTATATCTTTAATATGAGGATAGGTAACTATAATTTTTGGAAGTAAAACATCACGATTATGCACTTTAGGATTGTAAAACAGCACTTCGTTGTTTAAATAATGCATTACAACACAAAAACCGATTATTAATAGGTGCTAAATTGTAATTTTAACTCAAAAATTTAAGCCATTTTACTTTATAAACTACTTAAGTAGATATGAGTATAAAACGTAGATATAGTTATTCGGTTTTAATCGCAATTAATATTGTAATGATTATAATTAGGTTAAAAGTATTTCCAAAAGAACCACCTAGTTATCATATCATTTTAACCATCACAGCTCTGTTGTTATTTGTATTGGGTTGGGAAAGTACGGTACTATTGGACCGACTTTTGGAAAAAATAATTCCTATTTCCAAAAAACCATTGCAAAAGATTTGCCTTCAAATTTTTCTCTCCACACTATTAATCATTTTCATTTCTTACAGTATTTTCTTTCTTGCCAATTCAATGTTCGATTTACGAATTATTCCAATGTGGAATAGTGTTGTTTATTTGATGAATTTCTTTATTGCTGTGATATTTAACCTAACTATTTTTGGGTATTATTATTTTGAAGAATGGAAATATAATTTAGTAAGTAGAAGCCATCTGGAAAAAGATCAGGCTATGGTTCGATATGATGCCTTACGAAATCAGTTAAATCCTCATTTTTTGTTTAATGCATTGACCTCGCTTAATAGCCTAATTTTCGAAAATCAACAATTGGCTTCCGAGTTTCTTCAGCAATTGTCAAAGGTATATCGATACACCCTTCAAAATAGAGACAAAGATGTGGTATCATTAAAAACTGAAATGGATTTTGTAAAGCATTACATTTCACTTATGAAAACTCGCTTTAATGGAGCCATACAATTTCAAATTGAAATAGCCGAAGAAGATTTAGAAAAAGGAATCGTACCTGTAATATCACAAATGTTGATTGAGAATGTGGTAAAGCATAATAGTATTACTTTAGAAAATCCACTCCTAATTCAGATAAAAACTGATGGGACATATTTAATGGTAAAAAATAATGTCATTAAAAAAACGCAAGTTGAAAATAGCAATAAATTGGGGCTAGAAAACTTAAAAGACTTATATAAATACTTATCAGATAAAGGTTTAAGAATCGAATCGGATCCAAATAATTTTGCAGTGTATATCCCTTTAATTCAATAGTTATGATAAAAGCGATTATTATTGAAGATGAGCCATTGGTGGCAAGGGGACTTTTAAAACTGGTCGGTGAAATAGATTCGGATATTCATATAGAAATTGTTTTAAATTCTCTAAAATCCAGCGTAGCTTATTTTGCTTCAAATCCAGAACCCGATTTATTATTTATGGATATCCAATTAAGTGATGGTGTAAGTTTCGATTTATTTCAGGAAGTTCAAATAAATTGCCCGGTCATTTTTACTACCGCCTATAACGAATATGCCATAAGAGCTTTTAAATTAAATAGTATCGATTATTTATTAAAACCTGTAGATAAAGAAGAGTTAACCCAAGCCATATATAAGTTTAAGCGAATTAAGGAAATTAAAAACTTCACTTTTAACAACCAACTGGAAGCCTTAATTCGTGATTTAAATCTTTCCAAAGCACAAAAAATATATAAAGAGCGATTTATTGTTCATTCTGGGAAGGCGTTTATAATTGTAAGTCTGGAGAATATATCCTATTTTCAGAAAGATGTTCTTATTTATTTAGTAACTAAGGATAACCAAAAATTTATTACCGATTTCCAAACCATGGAAGAAATTGAAGAATTGGTAAATCCAAATTTGTTTTTCCGAGCCAATAGACAAATCATTATAAAATCGGATGCTGTGGAAAGCTTTAAAGCCGACTCTTACGGAAAACTTATAGTAAAATTAATAGCCCCTGCTTCCATTTCTATAGATATTAGTAGGGAAAAGGCACAAGCCTTTAAAAAGTGGTTGCAGTAATTTTAATTTGTATTTTCAACCTTAAACAAAATGGGGAGTGCATATAAAACTCCTACTGGTTTTCCACGTTGTTTCCCAGGAATCATTTTAGGAAGCGATTCCACTAATCTAATAGCTTCTTGTTCTAAGCGTGGGTGAGGAGCTCTCGCACGGACGTTTACCACATTGCCTTCTTTGTCAATTTTAAACTGAACACTAATACGCTGTTTTCCCTCTAAGCCCAAGTCATTGGCCAATTCGGTATTGAATTTATTTTGTACAAACTCCATCACTTTTGTCTCCATGCATTTTTTGCGATCGTTGTTGTTGGTTTTAGACTCACAACCTGGATAGATAGGTACATCTTCAATAACGGCAAAGGGAACGTAGACAATTTCCTCTTCTTCAACATCCACATCTTCAATTTCTTCAATTTCAACAATTACTTGATCTTGATCTGTTTCTGAAGACTCTATAAGGGTTTCATCCACTTCCGAATCGTTTTCTACTACCTCAATCACTTGAGTAGATATCGCTGGTGGCGGAGGTGGTGGAGGCGGAGGTGGTGTTAGTTGATCTGTAATAGGAATGACATCTTCAAGATCGTCACCTACATCTAATACTTCTCCAGAAGCCAAATCTCTGTCAAACGATTTACTTTCTATGGCTTGATAGGAGATAAAAAGCATCATGGCCAATCCCATTAAAAAGAAGGTGGTGCTCCAGTTAGCAAGGCTTACGCTCGGGTTTTTCTTTAGTTCCATAATTCAAGAATTAAATAACTTTTAAATCGAGTAAAAAGTACAATGGATATAAGAAGAAAAAAATGACATTAATCATATCACATTACTGAAAATGAGCGTTATACTTTCTTTAATAAAATATTATGACTGCAAAATATGCTAGTATAATTAAGAGCAGTACTTTTGCACTTTTAAAAACTGAATCGTGATTCAAGAACTTATTACAGTAATGCTATGGAGTATTTCTCCCTTTGGTGAAGCCAAGGTGGGGATTCCTGTGGGATTGCTTAACGGTACCAATATCTATTTGGTTTTTATTGTAGCCTTTGCAGCTAACGTATTGGTGTTTCCTATGATGATGTTTTTCTTAGACAAGGTGAATCACTACTTGTTGGGTTGGAATTTCTATAAAAAATCGGCCATCTGGGTGGCCAGAAGAGCCAAGACAGGTTCTGGGAATAAAATTCAGAAGTATGGATTTTGGGGATTATTGCTCTTTGTTATGATTCCGTTGCCTGGAACCGGTGTGTATGCAGGTAGTATTGCGACCTATCTTTTCAAAATTGAAAAGAGCAAAGCATTTTACGCCAACACCATTGGTATCTTTTTGTCATCCTTGATTGTTTGGGGAACAACTGTTCTTACCATGAAAGGAATTTACTAATGTTCTGCTAGAAAAAGCTCCTGACGTTATTTTTTAAAGTCCATACAGTGTAACATATTGTAACCATTGTCGTCTTAAAACGTAAGGAATTCGGCAATTTGTTCGTTGCTTCCATTTTCATTTATATTCAATTTAAATACCTAAAGTAATGTGTAAACATGCTTGCGTTGTTGTATTCTTATTTTTTAGCACATATACTTTTCAACTTTTAGCTCAATCTTCATGGGATACAGAATCTGCCACCCAATCCAGTGTTATAGATCGAATAAATTTAGGAATCAACTACCTATCCAAAAAAGAGCACGCCAAATCGATAGAAGAATTGGTGTATGCTCGCGAAGTCTCAATTCAAAACTCATGGTATCCTCAGGTTTTCAATGCCACCTTAAACATTGGCACCAATTATTTCTTAATGATGGATTATGGGGAAGCATTTCATTATTACTTACTGGCCTATGAAACTGCTTTAGCTCATCTTGGGCCAAAGCAGGAAATGCAGGTATTTAATAATGTAGGCGTATTGTACATTGAAGATAAAGATTTTTACAAGGCAAAGGAATCCTTCCTTAATGCCTATGAAATAGCCGCACAATTAGGCGACAAAGAGCAAATGGGAGCCTATGCCATAAACCTCGCTTTGGTTGGAAATGAATTGGGGGAATTGGAATTTTCAGAAAGGTATATAAATGAGGCTTTACCGTTATTGGAGGAATCTCCCAATGTCTTTTTGTTAGGACAAATTGCAAAAGCGGAAAACCTTTTGTTAAAAGGGGATCTTACCACTGCTGAAAAATTAGCTCTTAGTATTTTACCTAAGATTGAAAATCTTTCTCATTTAAAAGAGCGAATAACAGTAAACGATAAAATTTCAGTGTTAATAATTCTAGCAAGGGTATATGAAAAGTTAAATAGGCCCGAAAAAGCACTGGAATTTGCGTTATTGGCACGTTCGGCCGAAAAAAATATAGAAGCTAGAACTAAAATATACACCTTACTTTCACAGCTTTACAGCCAATCTAGCGATTATGAAAAAGCCATTTCCTATAAGGATTCTGTCATTATTGCAACCGATTCCTTATATGCCATAAAGAATGGTATGCTCTTTAAAAGTGAACAATTGAAATTTCAAGTTCAAAACTATAAAAAAGAGCTCATAGAAAGTAAGGAGTTACTTAAACAAGAAAGACAGTTTTATTATGTCTTAATTATTTGTGTTGTAGTTTTTATGGGTTTTTTGGTTTGGTTTTTTAAGAACACCTCCCTAAAACATAAACAGCGGAAGAAAATAGTCGAATTGGAATTAGAAAGAGAGAAAAATGAAACTCTTTTAAATGCACAAAAACATCAAGAAAAGGAGGCTTTAGTATTACTTGAAAGAGAACTTTTAAAGAATGAATTGGATGTAAAAAATAGAGAGCTTACCGCCAAAGCATTGTACCTATCCAGTAAAAACGAACTTATAGAGGAGATTGTACAGTCTATATCCAAGAATACTCAAATAGAAAATAATGCCTTATTAAAGAAACAAATTAATGATCTTAAAAAGCATTTGAAAAAGGACCGACAATGGGATAGCTTCTTTATTCATTTCGAGGAAGTAAATCAAGGGTTTCTTAATAAGCTAAGAGCACAACATCCCGAATTAACACCTGGAGATATTCGTTTTATCACTTTTTTATATATGAACTTAAGTTATAAAGAAATAGCATCCTTATTAAATATTACCCCACAATCTTGTCGAAAAAGAAAGGAACGAATTTCAAAGAAAATGAATTTGTCTAGTAACACCTCCCTTCATGTGTATCTTTCAAATATATAAACCCGTGTCACGAAATTGCTAACCATATGTCACAAAATGTCCCACTTTTTTCCAATGAATAATACGCCGGAAATTTAAATTTATCGTTCAATTTTCTAAACAGTATAATTGAACACAAATTAGTAATAACCTATTTTATTTTAAAAACGATTAAATGAAAAAAACAAACATTACAAAAAGTATTATTATCCTAGGTTGCTTATTTGGGATTACAACCTCCAAAGCTCAATTTACACAGAGCGCAAAAATTGTAAGTGAAAATAGAGAAAGTCGTGCAGAGTACGGCACTTCTGTTGCTATTAGCAACGAATTTGCAATGGTTGGTGCTTCGCGCGAAACCATTGCTTCAGGTGCTGCCTATATCTACGGGAAAGATATTGACGGGAATTGGAATTTTACACAAAGGCTCGAAGCTTTCGATCCTAATGAAGGTGCAGAGTTTGGTGGGGGCGCAAAATTTTCAGATGATTATCTTGTGGTTGCCGCCGGAAGGGCTGATGTAAACGGATTGCAGAGAACAGGGGCACTATATGTTTACGATTATCAAAATAACAACTGGGAATATAGCACGAAACTTGTGGCTTCAGACTTGAGTGCTGAAGCGAAGTTGGGAATGAATCCTACGTCGTTGGATGCTGAAGGAAATACCATTGTTGCTGGAGCTCCAGGAGATAATTCTTGGACGGGTGCAGCGTATGTATTTACGAATAATGGAGGTACTTGGGAAGAAGCGCAAAAAATAGTAAGCCCATCACCTCAACCCTCAGATGTTTTTGGAATAGGCGTTTCTATCTCTGGTGACTATTTAGCCATAGGAGCTAATGAGGTAGACGGACGTAAGGGTGCTGTATATATGTATTTAAAGGATGTAAATGGAGTTTGGGAATATGTGCAAACATTGGTAGCATCTGACGCAACAGACGATTCTTTCTTTGGCACTTCGGTAAGTATATCTGGGGACCAATTAGTAGTAGGTGCTTATGGAATGAACCTAGAAGAAGGAGCGGCATATGTGTTTGAAAAGGATGCTCAAGGAACATGGGTAGAAGTCCAAAAACTTATGGGAAATGCTACCACAGAAGCTGCTCAGTATGGTTGGGATACCGATATTCAATCCAATATAATTATGGTAAGCGCACCACACATCTTCGGATTTGAATCAGGAGAGGTTTATTTCTATAAGAAAGACACCAATGGTTCATGGGTGGAAGATCAAATTGTTCTTGGAAACGACACCGTAGGGGAGGACTTTTACGGTTGGAGTGTTGCTATGCACGAGCAGCAATTAATTGTTGGAGCCCCTTGGGAAGACCACGATGCCAATGGAGGGGATGAGATAGACCGTGCCGGATCTGCCTATATTTTTGATAATCCTAATATCTTGGGTGGTTTACCAAATAATACCTTAAATAGCTTTACAGTGTATCCAGTTCCTGCCAAAAACAGTATCACTATTGAGTCTGTTAACGCTATTTCAAAAGTTGTGATAAGTAATCAATTAGGAATGACCCTAAGCGTTGAAAGTGTTGCAGATATTAAAGAACATACCTTTGATATTTCGTCGTTTACAGAAGGAGTCTATTTTATAAAAGTGTACCACACAGATGGCAAAAAATCGACACAGAAAATTGTGAAAATGAACTAAAGTGTGTTTTTTGTTTGTTAACAAAAAGGCTGTCTTATTTTGGGCAGCCTTTTTATTTATAGACGCACACCGAAAAGTAATTTACTTCCCAATACAATATCTTGTAAACCCTATAAACATTAGGGTAGTGGGGTTAGAGGTGTAAAAAAGGTGTGCTCTTTTGCTTTCTTTTGTTAGATTTTTTTCTGTTGATATCTTTTATTAAACGATAAACCTTTCTTCATCAATTTTAGATTCATAAAATGTTACTTTACAAAACTACTAAAAAAGAAGGAAAATAAGACTTCAGTTCTCTAAAGGTCAATTTCATCTATCCAGTTTTATAAAACGACCTTTTTATCGAACCATTTGTTTTATTTTTACTTACGTGTCAAAGTTTAAATAAACAAAGTATTTCATATAAAGGGTGATTGTTTTAATAAAAATAAGCGAAATGTTCTAATTTAAAGGAATTTTATTATGAATTAATAACAATAATAGTTAAACATTTTCATAATTTATATATTCATTGCTTATTTTTTATCAAAAATGTAATAAAAATTTTGTAGAGAGAGAAAAACTTTTTATATTCGGAATTTATTTTTAATAAAAACCAACATTTTATGGCAAACGTTTTATGGTTACAAGGTGGAGCATGTAGTGGTAATACTATGTCCTTTCTTAATGCGGAAGAACCAACCGTAGTAGAACTCATTACTGATTTTGGTCTTAATATACTTTGGCATCCAACAACAGGATTGCAAATAGGAGATCAAGTTCAGGATTTATTAAAAGACATTATTTCTGGAAAGGAGCAAATGGATATTTTGGTTTATGAAGGTTCACTGATAGAAGGCCCTAATGGGACTGGGTCGATGAACTATTTTGCAGATCGTCCAATGAAAGATTGGATTAAAGAACTTTCTGAAGTAGCAGGTTATGTCGTTGCCATAGGAGATTGTGCCACTTGGGGAGGAATTCCGGCAGTACCACCAAATCCAAGTGAATCTACTGGGTTACAATTTCATAAGAAGAATAAAGGTGGGTTTTTTGGGGCTGACTATATTTCAAAAGGTGGATTACCTGTTATAAATATTCCAGGTTGCCCAGCGCATCCAGATTGGATTACTCAAATTTTAGTGGCTATTGCGGTTGGTAGAATTGGAGATGTTCAAATTGATGAATTCCATCGTCCAAAAACATTCTTTACAAACTTTGTTCAAGATGGATGTACTAATGTTACCAATTTCGCTCAAAAGGTTGATGGTAATTTTGGTAAACGTGGTGGATGTCTGTTCTATGAAGTTGGATGTCGCGGACCAATGACAAGAGCAAGTTGTAATAATATTTTGTGGAATAGGCAATCAAGTAAAACGCGATCTAATCATCCCTGTTTAGGATGCACAGAGCCAGGTTTTCCACATCACGATCTTAAAAAAGGAAGTGTTTTTAATACCATGAAGTACCTTGGTGTATTACCAAAAGAGGTGCCACATGGAAGAACAAAGTTAGCCTATTATATGGAAGCTGGTTTCCAAAAGATGATGCCAAAAAACCATAGAATTATGGAAACATCTAAATAATTATTAAAAAATTAAAAATGTCTGTTAAAGAATTAAATATATCTCCAGTAGGTCGTGTTGAAGGCGATTTAGATGTAAAAGTTTACATTGATAATGGAAAAGTTACAAGAGCACATACTCAAGCAGCAATGTTTAGAGGTTTTGAGAAAATAATGGCAGGTAAAGATCCTCAATCAGGACTTATAGTTACACCAAGAATTTGCGGAATTTGTGGAGGTTCACATCTATATTGTGCGTCTTCTGCTTTAGATACAGCTTGGGGAACTAAACTATCTCCAAATGCGTTATTATTAAGAGCTATTGGTCAGGCTTCAGAAACCCTTCAGAGTATTCCAAGATGGTACTATGCAATTTTTGCAACCGATTTAGCAAATAAAAAATATGCAAATAAGCCTTTATATAAGGAGGTTGTTGAACGTTGGTCCGCATATGTTGGAACAACATTTCAAAAAGGATTAACAGCAAGTGCACTTCCAGTGCAAATTTATGCTTTGTTTGGTGGTCAATGGCCACATTCAAGTTATATGGTTCCTGGCGGTGTAATGTGTGCGCCAACTTTAAAAGATATTACAAGGGCTCATGCTATTTTAGCACAGTTTAAAAACGACTGGTTAGAACCTATTTGGTTAGGTTGTTCTATTGAGCGTTATATGGAAATCAAATCATGGGATGACATGTTAGCTTGGGTAGAAGAAAACGAATCGCACAAGAATAGTGATTTAGGTTTGCTAATAAGAGCTGGTATTGAGTTTGGATTGGATAAATTCGGACAAGGAGTTGGTAAATTTTTAGCAACTGGTACGTACCTTCATAAAGACAGGTATAACAACCCTACAATTGAGGGAAGAAATGATGCATTAATAAGTTCAAGTGGATTCTTTGATGGAGAGAACTGGAATGAGTTTGATCATTTAAAGGTGAGTGAACATGTTAAGCATTCTTGGTATGACAATCAAGAAGACGGTCTTCATCCTTGGGATGAACCATTACCTACACCAGCAAAATCTCAGGTATTGCATGATACAGATTTTGATGGACAATACTCTTGGTCGAAATCGCCGAGATATGATGGGCATGCATGTGAGACTGGACCTTTAGCTCGTGTTGTAATGAATGCAAACCCAAATAATAAAGAACATCAAATTAAAGACCCATTATTTGGAGATATAATTAAAAAATTAGGGCCAAGTGTATTTACTCGAGTTCTAGCTCGTGTACATGAAGCACCAAGAATCTATAAATTTATTGAACAATGGCTATCTGAAATAGATCTTGATGGTATCTTTTATAATAAGCCAATTGAAAAAGATGGGAAAGGTTTTGGAGCAACAGAAGCTGCTAGAGGAGCTTTGGCTCATTGGATTGAAATTAAAGATGGTGTTATAAAGAATTATCAAGTTATGGCGCCTACGACATGGAATGTAGGTCCGAATGATGCCAATGGGAATCCAGGACCAATTGAAAGTGCTTTAACGGGTATTGAAATTGAAGACCCGTCCGATCCAGTTGAAGTTGGTATTGTGGCGCGTTCATTCGATTCATGTTTAGTTTGTACTGTACATGCACATGATGAAAAAAGTGGTGTCGAATTATCAAAATTCAAATTGTAACACGTACAATATAAAATAGTTACATAAAACTTTCTTAAGGTAGTACTTAAGAAAGTTTTTTAATTTTAAACAAATATAGATGCAAATTGCAATCATGGGCTTTGGAAACCCAGTACGTAGTGATGATGGTATAGGAATGTATGTCATTGAAAAACTAAAGAAGCATATTGGAGATAATGATGCCATCAATATTTTTGATATGGGAACAGCAGCTTTTGAAGTATTGTTTAGTTTGAAAGGAAATCAAAAAATAATTTTAGTTGATGCTGCTCTAAATACGAATGAACCTGTTGGCACATTATTTAAAGTTCCCGCAGAGGAAGTGTTGAGAGCACCACAAGAAGACCCTTTGGTTTTTCTACATGGTATGAAATGGAATCAAGCCTTATCCTATGCTAAAAAAATTCTACAAGATGAGTACCCAGATGATATTCAGGTGTATTTAATTGCTATAGAAAACACAAAATTAGAAGTGGAATTAAGTAATGCTGTTAAGCTTGCGGGAGATAAAGTTGTTGATCATATTTTAGATGAATTGAAAGTATTGGAAGTATTGTGAACGAAAAAGTGACATTAATATCGTCTCATATTTTTTTGGATAGTGAATTGGTTAAAACTGTTTTTAATAATATTCATTATGCCTATGTTACCTATGTAAAAGCTCAAGAACGATTGCTGATTACTCCAGTAAGTAGCCAATGGTTTGTAAAAATGTATGAGCCAACACAGTTTTTGTTAAAATCAAGAAACCTAAAAGGAGACAGAACTATAGCAATTCGAGAAATTTTAATTGATAATGATTTGGATATGACAGATAGAGTACTTGATTTTGAAGTGATTGAAAAGACAAATCTTATAAAAGTTAATATATAATGCCAAAACGAAATGACCCAAACGATGCTTGGTTATTAGATGCCGAAGTGCAGTATAAAATTGAAGAGATTAATAGTAGGTGGGAAGTATCATTGGTGTTTATTGATACAAAAGACCCTAATCATTTTCTCATACAGAAGATAGGAGATTATAGGTCGAAGCGATTAGCAGAAGTTTATGCCAAAAATATGCAACAAACAGCGGCAAAAGATATTAGGGGAACACAAAAAGTAAACAATGATGATTACAATATTAACAGCAACTAATTTTAAGGAATCTATTTCTGAAGTAATTCAAACAATTGACCGCTTAAGCGAATTGGTTACTGTTGTTGGTTCTACTAATGAAATCAACAACACTACAAAGTTACTAATTGTTGAAGATGGTGTAATAGTTTCCACTTTAGATTGGTATGATACAGAACCACCTTACGTGTTTCCAAAGGTTACTTTTTCTAAAGAAAATCTATTGACATTAATTTTTTATAAGTTAGGGAATCAACAAAAAGCATTCGATTTTGTTTCTGAAGAAAACCATTTATACCATCATCTTTTAGTAGCAACACACTTGCAGATTGGTTATGAAATTTCAGAAGCCATGTTTACTAAAACTGGTTCGTTTCATAATCAATGCGTTATACAACACTACGGAAATTATAAAAATCCGTATTCTTTTGAAGAATTAAATCAACTTTACCAGAGTGCCATTGATAATTCAACAGATGATGAGGTAAAAGTATTTACAGCGAAGCATTACAGCAACTTTCTTTTAGATAATGGTGCTTTTAAAGAAGCAGAACAACTTATACGTAAACTGCAAGGCAACCCCATATCTCTTGAGGCAAAAAATGTGTTAGATGTTCAATTGGCTTCAGCTTTAATGGCACAATTGAAATTGCCTTACAATCAAGATACACTTGAAGAAATTTCAGAATTATTTCATAATGGCATCAACTTTTACGAAGCTCAAGACCAAATAGTAAATGCAGGACTATTATACGTTGATGCTTCAGAGATTGCAAATTTTAAAGGGGATTATATTACCTCTAAAGATTTAATAAATAAAGCCATTTTAATTTTTAAGGAAGCTGATATTCCAGAGTTTTTAGGTGAAGCCGGATTGCGAAAAGCTACGTTGCTTTATACGTGGAGTAAAAATGGAAATCCTCAATATTACAAACTTGCCATAAATGCATTTCAGGACACGTTAAAGGTGTTTAAGCGCGATATACACCCTCAAAAGTTTGCAGAGGTACATCATAATTTAGCACTGATTTATTCAGAAATTCCTGTGTCTTCAGAAGAAAAGCCAATTTGGACGGCCTTTTGCGCATCGTCCTTTAAAGAGGTGTTGAAGTTTTATTCTAAAGAAAGTTACCCTTACGAGTTTGCTATGGCAAGTCATAATTATGCTACCGCATTAATGAGTTTTCCTGAAGCCAAATTGCATAACAATTTAGATAAAGCTTTTGGTATGTTTGAAGATGCATTGACGGTTAGAACGAAAGATGCATACCCTTTTGAGCGTGCTTTAACTTTAGTAAACCAATTAGAGCTCTATTGGATTATGCATAATGAAAATAGTGAAGAAGAATCAGAAAAGTACAAAACAATGCTCAATAAAGCTTATGAAATAAGTCAATTAGTTACCGATAACACCTTAATTGAAAAGGCAAATGAACATATAGAAGCCTTAAAAAATTTAAAAACCATTTTAAACTAGCAATGCACGAAACATCAATAGTAAATAGTATCATGCGAACTTTGGAAATGGAGTTTGAACAAGAAAAATTAAATAAGATGAAAGCCATTCACCTTAAAGTTGGCATTTTGTCAAATATAGAACCACGTTTATTACATAATGCGTATAGTGCTTATCATATAACAAATCCAGGGTATCATCATGTAAGCCTTCATATTGAATCTACAGAACTTAAAATTCAATGTGAAGTTTGTAATCATATTACAAATGTAAAGAACTACCGTTTTATCTGCGATAATTGTGACAAGCCAAGTAAAAATGTAATTCAAGGAGAAGAAATGTTAATACATAAAGTAGAATTTGAAGATTAAATGTAATTTTGAATAGTTTTCTATCACATATCAATTTATTATTTGAAAAACTTAAGCTACTTTGGGAAAGTAAACACAGTTTATACATAACTAGCGTGGTGCTTGTTGTAAGTTTTATTGGATGTTCTTTATTAAGTTTTTTAGTTATTAATGACTATATGAACTTGGGTGTTGTTAATCAGTATTTTAAGAATCCTTTCTTTTCTATCGAGATAGTTTTTACATTGCTTTTAATTACGGAATTGTTTGGACTTATTTTTATATTAGCTCAGTCAGTTGCCAAGTCTGTCGGAAAGCAATTTGAGTTATTATCTCTTATATTTTTAAGAGACGGTTTTAAAGAATTTAGCCATATCGGGTCGCATTTTAGTTGGGAGTTTATTAAAGAACCTTTTATTAATATGATAATTTACGGTTTTGGGGCTATAGTCATATTTATTATTTTAGGTTTTACTTCCAAACTTCAAAAGCACATAAAACTTACAAATACCGAAGATGACCAAGAACAATTTATTCGTCTTAAAAAACTTTTAGCTATATTACTTTTGGTGGCCTTTGCTGTTGTTGGTTATATTGATATAAAAGAATTAATTACAACAGGAAAGTATTTGCATTCGTTTAAAACATTTTATACCGTTTTAATATTTAGCGATATTGTTATTGTTTTGATTGCATTAAGGTACACCCTAAATTACTTTAAGATATTTAGATATTCTGCGTTTGTATTAGCCACTATTTTAATACGTGTATCTTTATCGACAAAAACATACTACGATGTGATTATTGGTATTGTTGCAGCATTATTTGTTTTAGTGTTAACTTATGCCTATAATTATTTTTTAAAAGATTTACCTGAACCACCAAAAAATAGAATTAAAGATAAAATTGAAGACTTATGAGTGTAGAAAAATCCACCAAAGCAGCTCGCGGAATGGTACAATGCGAGAATACAAACATCAATCTCCTAAAAGCTAATGATTTTGTTGCAGATATTATTAAGAAAGAAATGGCAAAAACCAATACACTTTTAATAAATATTACCTCGTCTGCAGGAAGTGGTAAAACCACTTTAATGCAAAAAACTGCTGAAAAATTAAAAGATAAATTGAGGATGGCTGTTATGGTTGGCGACTTAGAGACCGAACGAGATGCAGAACGCATTCGCGAGACAGGAATTCACGCTTTGCAAATTGTTACAGGAGGCATCTGCCATCTAGAAGCACAAATGATTCATCAGGTTTTAGACCAATTCGATTTGCCAAACATCGATTTGTTATTCATTGAAAACGTAGGCAATTTAGTGTGTCCTGCGTCTTTTGATTTAGGTGAAGATTATCGTGTTACTTTAATGGCGACAACTGAAGGTGATGACAAGCCAAAAAAATACCCGCGAATGTTTTTGACAAGTGATATGATGCTCGTTTCAAAAGCCGATTTATTACCATATTTACCATTTTCTGTAGAAGCAGTAACTAAAGATGCTAGAGAAGTAAATCACGAATTAGAAGTAATTCAAATTTCATCTTTAACAGAAGAAGGAATTGATACTTGGTGCGATTGGTTAGTTGAAAAAGTAAAACAAAAGCAACAAGCTTAATGTCTTATTTTTGTGGCTAAAACTTTCAAAATACAAATAAAAGGACAAGTCCAAGGTGTGGGTTTTCGTCCTTTTATTTTTAGCCTTGCTAAGCAGTATCAACTTAAGGGCACAGTTTCAAATAACGAAAATGGGGTTATTATTTTTTGTAATACATCAAAAGTAGGTGTAGACAATTTTTTAAAAGCTCTTCTTCTTAATAAACCTGAAATTGCTATAATCACTTCATATGTAATTGATGAAAGCAGATATACTGAATTCAACGATTTTATCATCGTTGCTTCTAAAACAAAAACTCAAATCAATCTACCATTAACACCAGATTTTGCAGTTTGTGAATCTTGTAAAACAGAAATATTAGACCCAAAAAACAGACGCTTTAATTATCCGTTCACTACTTGTGTACAATGTGGGCCTCGTTATGCTATTACTACTAAATTTCCGTTTGAAAGAGTACATACATCCCTCATAAAATTTGACATGTGTGAGGTTTGTAACGATGAATATACAAATCCAAGTGATAGACGTTTTCACTCACAAACTAATTCTTGTAGAGCTTGTGGTATACAGTTAAAATTAGTAATCAATTTTGGAGAAACAATCACCGAGAATCAAGCAGATTGTATTGATAAAGTAGTTCAGTTTATTTCAGATGGGAAAATTGTGGCCATTAAAAACACTAATGGTTATATATTGTGTTGCGACGCTATCAATCCTGAAGCAATAAAAACGTTAAGAGCACGAAAGATAAGGCCTAATAAACCATTTGCGGTAATGTACCCTTTTATTAGAATGGTAAAAGCGGACTTTGAATTAACGCCTTATGAAGAAGATGCACTAAAGTCTAGAGTTGCACCAATAGTCATACTGCAAAACACTAAAAATACACGCATTTCCACTCAAGAAATTGCACCAAATTTGAATCAAACAGGTGTAATGTTACCATCGTCATCATTATTACACTTACTAATGCAAAAAATAGGAACACCAATTGTAGCTACAAGTGGTAATATACATGGCTCACCTATTATTTTCGAAAAGGAGGAAACACAAAACCAACTAACTGATGTTGCCGATTATTTCTTGCATCATAATCTCGACATTCAATTTCCGCAAGACGATTCAGTGGTAAAGTTTGTAGATAGCCAAGAACTAATTTTCAGACGTTCAAGAGGATTAGCACCTAATTATATAGATGCAAAAATCAATGGAGAAGAGCCAGTTTTGGCAATGGGAGCCCATTTAAAGAGCACGTTTACTTTGGTTCCAAATAGTCAAACTTATGTAAGTCAGTATTTTGGGAATTTAGATAATTATGATGTCTTAAAACGCTATAAAAACACGATTGAAAATTATGTTGATGTTTTCCAAACGAAACCAAAAACAATTCTTATTGACAAGCATCTACAATACCAAAGCAGTATTTTAGGAAAAGAATTGGTTTCAAAATGGAATGCTAATCTCCAAGAAATTCAGCATCATAAAGCACATTTCGCAAGTGTTTTGGGAGAACATGACAAGTTTAATTCCGGAGAAAAAATATTGGGTGTAATATGGGATGGAACAGGATTAGGTGATGATAATCAAATTTGGGGAGGTGAGTTTTTTGAATATCAGCGTAATGAAATACAAAGAGTTGCTCACTTTGAATATTATAATTGGTTAGCACACGATAAAATGGCAAAAGAGCCACGCTTATCATTATTCAGTCTTTTAGATAATGAAGATAGAGATTATATTAAGTATAAGTTCTCTAAAACAGAATGGGGCATTTATTTAAAAATGATTAAAACGAATAGGCTAAAAACATCTTCTGTGGGAAGGTTGTTTGATGCAGTAGCTTCTGTATTAGATATTGTTGATATAAATACTTTTGAAGCTGAAGCTGCTATGCTTTTAGAAAATTGTGCAGCAGGATATATTAAAAACAATCCCATTGATTTTTTACATAATGATAATTATACAGAAATTCCTTCAACAAAAATTATTGAGGCTATATTAAAAGCATATAAAAACGGATTTAGTAAAGAACATTTGGCCTATAGCTTTATTTATACATTGGCAAAGACTATCATAAAAATGGCTAAAGCCCATCATATAAAAATAGTTGCTTGCAGTGGTGGCGTTTTTCAAAATTCACTAATAATCAACATTTTAACCCAAATGTCAAAAAAAGAAAAAATAAATTTTAAATTTAATCGTAAATTGTCAGCTAATGATGAAAACATATCATTTGGACAATCGATGTATTATCAACATATAAAAAATTAAAACTATGTGTTTAGCAATCCCAGGGAAGATTAAAAGTATAGAGTTACAGCATAATGGTATGGTTAAAATGGCAAAAGTTTCTTTTGGTGGTATTACAAAAGAAGCTAGTTTAGAAATGTTACCAGAAGCCATTATCGGTGATTATGTTTTGGTACATGTAGGTGTTGCTATAAGTAAGGTAAACGAAGAAGAAGCTAAAAAAATATTTAAATATTTAGAAGAAATAGGAGAATTAGGAGAACTTGAAGATGTAGATCATTATTTACCAAAAAAGGAATAGTATTATGAAGTTTATGAGCGAATACCGCGACCCTGAACTCGCGAAAAAATATCTGGAGGAGATAAAAAGAACAGTATCCCGTCCTTGGTCTATTATGGAAGTTTGTGGTGGGCAAACACATAGCTTAGTAAAAAACGGTATTATTGAAATGCTTCCAAAGGAAATATCCATGGTACATGGTCCAGGTTGTCCTGTTTGCGTTACTCCTTTATATTTAATTGATAAAGCTGTTCATTTGGCCTTAGATAAAAACGTAATTTTATGCTCATTTGGAGACATGTTGCGTGTTCCGGGTTCCCAAAAAAGTTTGTTAGAAGCAAAAGCAGAAGGAGGAGATGTGCGTATTTTATATTCTCCATTAGAAGCTGTAAAAATTGCAGAAGATAATCCAGATAAAGAAGTGGTGTTTTTTGCTGTTGGATTTGAAACAACGGCTCCTGCAAATGCATTATCTGTGATTCATGCCTATAAGAGAGGGTTAAAAAACTATTCGATATTAGCTTCTCATGTTTTGGTGCCTCCCGTAATAGAAAATGTATTGGAAGATGTAGATAGTCATATTGATGGATTTTTAGCAGCGGGACATGTATGTACTATTATGGGAAATTTTGAATATTATCCTTTAGTTGAAAAATACAAAGTTCCAATTGTTGTGACAGGTTTTGAACCCTTAGATGTTTTACAAGGTATATTAATGGTTGTAAGACAGTTGGAACAAAACAAATCTGAAGTAGAAAACCAGTATTCCAGAATTGTAAAAGAAGAGGGTAATTTAAATGCTCAAGAAATTATTTTTGAGATATTTGAAGTTACCGACAGATTATGGAGAGGCATGGAAGTAATTCCGATGAGTGGTTATTCTGTAAAAGAAAAATACAAAGATTTTGATGCCGATAAAAAATTCAATATTACAATAAAAGAAGCTGAAGAAAACCAAGACTGTATTGCTGGTGAAATTATGAAGGGTATTAAAAAACCTTTCGAATGTCCAGAGTTTGGAAAAAAATGCAAACCTTCCAATCCACTTGGAGCTCCTATGGTAAGTAGTGAAGGGGCTTGTGCGGCGTACTACCATTTTTCAGGATTAGTAGAAAGATAACAAAAATTCAACTTGTGAAAATATTATTTCTTACCAATGCTTTTAACGGAATGGCACAACGCCTATGGATTGAACTAGACCGTTTTAATTATCAGGTAAAAGTTTGTATAGCCAGCTCGCCAGAAATAATGATTAATAGCGTTGAAACATATAACCCCGAACTTGTTATTGCCCCTTTTTTAACCTCTAAAATTCCTGAGAAAATATGGCAAAAAAAAACGTGCTTTATTATACACCCTGGAATTGTAGGAGACAGAGGCGCATCATCATTAGATTGGGCAATTTTAAATGGTGAAAAAACTTGGGGGGTAACTATCTTGCAAGCAGTTTCAAAAATGGATGCTGGCCCAATTTGGTCTTCGCACAAGTTTAAAATGCGCCCCGTTAGTAAAGCCGAATTGTATCGCAATGAAGTGACGCAAGCAGCTGCAAGAGGGATTTTAGAAGCGATATCCAAATTTCAAAGTAATGATCTTCCGATTCCATTAAATGCTTTAAATCAAACTACAATAGGGAAATGGAATCCTAAAACCACTCAAAAAAACTATACTTTTTCATGGAATGATAATTTAGATAAAATTATCAATAAGATACATGCGGCCGACAGTACACCTGGAGTGTTAATTTCGCTTTTTGATAATAAATTTTATTGTTATGGAGCTCATTTAGAATCACAATTAAAAGGAAAAGCTGGAAACATTTTAGCTCAAAGAGATAGGGCAATTTGCATTGCTACTAAAAATGAAGCCATTTGGATTACACATTTAAAATCGACATTAAAAAATAGCATTAAACTTCCTGCAACGGTTGCTTTGGGAGAGTTATCCGAAAAAATTCCAGATTGCGATTTGAGTCCGTTTGAAAATGTTATGCACAAAACGTGGCAAGAAATCAAATTCGAACAAGATAACGATATTGGTTATTTGCATTTCAATTTTTATAATGGTGCAATGAGCACCGAACAATGTTGCAAACTACGAGAAGCTATTGTTGATGCTAAAAAAAGGGTTAAGCTTTTGGTGTTGCTTGGTGGAAGGGATATATGGTCCAATGGAATACATTTGAATGTAATTGAAAATGACAAAAATCCTCCACAAGAATCGTGGGAGAACATCAATGCAATAGATGATTTAATTTTAGAGGTTATCAATTCTACCAACCATTACATAATTTGCGCATTACAAGGAAACGCAGGTGCTGGTGGGGTTCCGTTGGCATTATCTGGAGATAAAGTATTAACAAGAAACGGTATTGTTTTAAATCCGCACACAAAAAACATGGGCTTATACGGGTCGGAATATTGGACCTATTTACTCCCGAAACGAATAGGCATAGAAAAGGCAACTAAATTTACGGAAGAATGTTTGCCATGGGGAGTTGAGGTTGCCAAGGAAATTGGTTTGATAGATGATTTTTATGGTGAAACCAATGAAGAATTTTTGCAATTCATTAGACAACAGGCCCAAAAAATTATAGATTTACCTTATTTTGATAAATTAATTCTAGCAAAAAAATTTCAACATAGAAAAGATGAAATGAATAAGCCTTTAGAATCGTATAGAGTTAAGGAGTTGGAAATTATGAAGCAAAATTTCTTCGAAAATAATATGGATTATAATAAAAGAAGATTTTGTTTTGTTCATAAAATATTTGATGAAAACTCAAAAGAATTTGAAGATTTATATAAAAGTAGGAGAGCCATTTATAGAAAACGAAAATGGGAATCAATAAATTATAAAGAGTGATTAATGAGTAAAAAAAAAATAATGCAACTTAACTGCCCGATACCAAAGCTTGATTTTGATATTATTACCTTAGGTCATGGCAGTGGTGGGACACTAACCAATAAATTGCTCGATAGCGGTGTTTTCGATTTGTTGAGTAACGATATTTTAGATGAAAGGCATGATGGTGCTTTTTTGGAAATGAATGGCAAAATGGCGTTCTCTACGGATAGTTTTTTGGTTTCTCCTATTTTTTTTCCTGGTGGAAATATTGGGGAACTCGCTGTTAATGGAACGGTTAACGATTTGGCGATGTGTGGTGCTATTCCCAAGTATTTATCCTTGAGTTTTATTATTGAGGAAGGCTTACAAATGACCGAATTTTGGGAAATTTTAGTTGCCATCAAGTATGCCTGTGAGAAAGCAAATGTGAAAGTAGTAACAGGCGATACAAAAGTAGTTGAAAAGGGTAAAGGCGATAAAATATTTATTAATACATCTGGTGTTGGAAACATTCATCCTAAAGCTAACATTAGCGAGAAGAATATTAAAACAGGAGACAAAATTATCATAAGTGGTAATATAGCAACGCATGGTATGGCAATTATGTCTGTTCGAGAAGGATTGGAGTTTGATTCAACCATAGAAAGTGACACTACGAATTTGAATCATACTATTTCAAAATTAATTGATGAGTTTGGTAATGCTATTCACCTCTTAACCGATCCAACACGTGGTGGCGTTGCAACGGTTCTTAAGGAAATTGCAATATCGTCTAATATAGGAATTGATATTTTTCAGAAAGATTTACCAATAGATAGTCAGGTGGCAAGTTCTTGTGAATTATTAGGGCTAGACCCTTTATATGTTGCGAACGAAGGCTTGTTTTTAAGTTTTGTAGATGCTACCATAGCTGATTCATTTTTAGATACTCTTCAAAATGATGAAAATGGTATTCATGCAAAAATTATAGGATCGGTTGTTGATGAACATCCCAAACAAGTTATTTTAGAAAGTGCTATTGGAGGAAAACGTATGGTAAGTATGCTTCCTGGAGAACAATTACCAAGAATTTGTTAGCCTATGGATTATACTACTTTAGGCAATAAGGTTACAAATGCATATACTTTTAAAGGTTCAAGATATAAACCATTTTTAGCTCCAAGAGGAGTTTTTGTAGCTAATAATATGTTATTTGTTTCAGATACTGGTCAGAATCGAGTGTTTATTTGGAACAGCGTTCCTACGTCTGAATTTAAGGAGCCTGATGTTATTTTGGGACAAGAAGCTATTGAAAATTCAGGTAGAAATTCTCATGAATCTGTTTCTTCAAAAACGTTGCACTATCCCTCAGGTATTTGGAGTGATGGTAATAAACTTATAGTTGCTGATGCTTGGAATCATCGTGTGTTGATATGGCATACCATTCCTAAAAAAAATGCGCAACCAGCTGATGTAGTTTTAGGGCAACCAAATTTTGAAACAAATCGGCCTAATGTAAAAGGGCAATCGTCAGACCCAGAAGCCAACACTTTAAATTGGCCGTATGGTGTTTTTTCTGATGGTAAAAGCCTTTGGATTGCAGATACTGGCAACCGTCGTGTTCTGTTTTTCAATTCAATTCCAACTACAAACTTTGCGAATGCAGATAAAGTAATTGGGAAACCAGATTTTAAAACTCGAGATTATGAAAATAAAGACCCTATTTGGCCGTATTCTATAAAGTTGAATAATAAAGGTTGTTTAGCCATAGCCGATACACAGTTTTATAGAGTTTTAGTTTGGAATGATAAAAATGATGCTTTTAGTAAACCTGCCGACATCATAATAGGTCAAGAAAACATTGACAATGCAGGTCAGAATCAGTTTAGACTTTCACCAGAGGCTAATACCTTAAACTGGACGTATGACGCTTGTTTTTATAAAGAAGGTATTTTGGTTAACGATACAGGAAATAGTAGAATTTTATTCTTTAATAACATTCCAAAAGGAAATAATAAAAGAGCAGACACTTTAATAGGAAGGCCAAATTTTAATACAAGTAGTGAATATAAAAAGAATATGCATGGAACAAGTAGTGCTATTTATTGGCCATTTTCAATTACCACTGAAGAGGATAAATTGTTCATTGCAGATACAGGAAATCATCGTTTGGTAATTTGCGATTTAAAAAGTTAAATACAGCCAATAAAAGCCAACTACAATAGCAAATAACCCGCCAGCAAAGCGAACACCCTTAAAGAAATTGCCGTTATGTTGGTGTTTAGAAAAAGAAGCTATTTTACCCAGTATTAAGGCGTAGACAGACATTGCTAAAACGGTTCCAATAGCAAAACCAATAATATATTGAATTCCTTCCGAGTTATTTTCAAAGCCTAATACCGGTAATAACAGTAGAAAATGAGAAACGCCAGCTAATCCATGTAAAAACCCTATTCCTAAAGAAGATAAAACATTCTGTTTTACAATTTTATCATGTGTATGCTGATGCCCTTCTTCGTAATCGTGCTTATGCTCGTGAATATGAACATAAGTTTCAGTTTCATTATGCACATGAGGGTGTTTATGTTTCTTTTTCTCATTAAAAATGCGATAAAATGCCCAGAAACCAACCCCGATTAAAACTAAAGCTACTATTTGCTCACTAAATTCAGAAATAGTCTCTACTGGAATGACATCTTTAAATAAATGAAATAAAACCCCTATTAAAAGCATACCCATTAAATGTCCAACCCCCCATGAAAGCCCTATTTTCCATGTTTTTCGTTTCGTTTCTATAACTAAAGGGGTAACTGCGGCTAAATGGTCAGGGCCAGAAATAACATGTAACATAGAAGCCAGCGTACCTGCTAAAAGGGGAATTGTAATGGTCATGTTTTGGATAAATTTTCTGACAATTTATGAAAAAAATATTTAAGTGTAAATTATTAATAGTTCCATAAAACGAACTCTTTATGAGAACGCTAATTTATCTAATTTATGAGTTGAATACAAGTGATTATTAATTAAGCTACCCATATTTTAGCTAATAAAACAAAAGTAGTCGACGCAATTCCAGACAATAGCGAGACTATAAAAACAATCACCGCCCAATTAGGGTAAATCTTAGCATCTTTAAGCAGTTCTTCGTAGCGATTTAATATCCGTTCTTGCGAGTCTAATATCGCCTTAATTTGCTTTTGATGACTTTCCAATACTAATTTATACTCTTTAATATCAATACTGATTTTAGTAGAATGGAGCTTTTCACTAACCTTTTCCAACCGTTCAATACTTTTTTCAAAAGAGCTGATTTCATTTACCAATAATTCTGTGATTTCTTCAATTTTTCCCATGATGTTTTTATTTAAATACCCATACCGATATCGATTACTTTTTTAATAACTCTTTTAGATAATTTTAAGGCTAGGTTTGGGGTTAGTTCCACTGTCCTTCCCAATAATTTTACTTGATTGTTTTTCGCTTTGAAAAATTCAGCGTTTGGATTTTTGTTAAGTTCCTTTCCAATATTTATGATTGACATGTTACGATTGACCTCACTACCTTTTAAATTATGACCATCAAACTCAAACCTGAACCCTTGCAGTTTGTTTTGATTGTTGATCGATGGAATTACCTTGACCCCATTGGTTTCCATTGCTTTGATATAGTCGTCAAATGATTTTGGTTGAAACTGCTTGATACTTAAGTCATGCCTTCTCTTTATTTCCGCCCTGATTTCCTTAAGATGGAATTCCTTTTCAAACTGTACCTGTTTAACGGTAGTCAATTTCATATCTTCCGCGACCCTTTCAGCTGCCAATTGACTCTTCTTTCCAACAAAGCTGTCATTGTATGCTTTTCCATTAAAGTCAATCCTGTTGACATAAAAATGGATATGTTTGTGCTTTTTGTCCTGATGGACAAAAGCAACCGCCTGTCGTTCTCCTAATTTTAGCTGAACCATAAATTTCTGTGCTATTTCCTGTAAGTCTTTTGTTTTTAATTTCTCTCCATCTTTGATGGTAGGGCTAATGATAAAGGACAAAGTGTTTTTCTTGCATCGGGAATTCATATCCTGAACGGTTTTAAATTCTTTTGAAATTTCAGAAGGCGTTTCCCCAAAGAGATGTTGCCTCAACACAATTTCAGCATTTTTTTCCTGATTCCAACCATAGGCGATGGAAGCACTGGTTTGCGATATGGATCTTCCTTTACCAATCACTTTTTAAAGTTGTTGAGGTGTATCTTGATTTCATCTGCCAATTGGTGTACTTTTTCTGTAAGGTTGGGATTCCGTTTTTTGTACATATTTCCAATGGACTTAAAACTGTTGTGATAACGGACCAACATTTTATACATATCGATATGTTCATCGGTCAATCGTTCTGTTATTTTTTCTTTAAATGCAACTTTCCGGATATATTCGCTTAAGGTCAATCCGCATTTTTTGGCTTTTACTTTTAATAGTTTTTTCTCGAAGTTGGAACACCTTAATTTGATAAAAACGTTTTTTGCCTTAAAAGACTTTTTTTTGACACTGCGACCTTCGGGAGCAGGCAAGGTTGTTTTTGTGGGAACAAAAACACATCTTGCACTTCCTGCACCGCCAACACTTTCTTCCAAGTTTTTTAGTTCAAGTTCCCATTCCAAACTATCGGAATCTTGTTTCAAATGGTCAAGTGGTATTACTATGCGATGCTTGTTTATCCCAATTTCTCTTTTAATATTTTTTTCCATTTTCATAACATCTTTCTAAATAATTCCATCGATTAATTTTTCATTGAGATCTTTATAATTTAAATACACACAACTTTGGTCAATAACATTTTTATACTGGTCTAATAAGTATGTGGTTATTTTATTTCCATTGCTATCATTGTCCAGAAGCAACAATATTTTTTGATATTTCTTTAGAAGTTGGACTACCTCATTTATAAAGGCAATTGAGTTTAATACTATAATATCGGATTCATAAATTAACATCTTATCACAAACAGCTAAGGATAACAAATCAAACATACCTTCAACAATTATCAGTTGTTTCTTACCTTTAGTTAGATAGGTGTATGATTTTGGGGAATTACAACTTTTAAAGAATTTATTTCTTAATTCCCATCCACCTAAATGGTTTTCCAATCCAATTGCAAAAAACGTTTTCCCATGATTTCGATACCATACTTCAGAACAACAGCGTTTGGCTATCTCTAATGGAATCTGTCTTGATCTTAGATATTGAATTAAAGCAGGATGCTCAATTGTTTTTGTTCTGACAATGGTTATTTTATTTTCCTTCTGTTGAATTGCTTTAGGCAGATCTGAAAAAAGGGTTTGCTGTTGAAAAGAAAAAAGAGGATTATCGTTACCTAAAAATTCCAATGCTTCTTTAACTGAACATTTTAACACCAACACAATAAGGTCAATTACATTTCCACCCATTCCTTTTCCATGGTCGTACCATCGGTTAATTAGTTTGGAAACTTTGAAAGAGGCTTGGATTTCTGACCGTAGGACACTTAGAAACCAAGCTTCTTTCTCCGTCTCTTTTGTGGGAAAGTGCCCTAATCTTGCCAGAGTTTTTACTATGGAAATATTACGGGCTATTTCACATGTTATTTTTTTTCTTTTCATGAGCATTTTTTTTGTTTTTATGATTTTCACTTACCTACTCGACTAATCCTTTATTCATAAGGGTTAAGGTCTTAGGTGAGTACTAAATTCGACTTACCTAACTTACCTATATAGGTAAGTTAGGTAGGTTCAGGTAAGACAATAATTATCAATCTTACCTAAGCATACCCCTTTATCCATAAGGGGTCTAGTACTCTTAGGTAAGATGGTAAGTTGTTTTAAGTATTCATAGGTAATTCCAATTCCCATGGGCTATTTTTAAAAATTGATTTTGCCAAATAGCCATAAAGTTGTCGTTTGGAATGCTTCACTCTTTGAAAGTTGAAACCAGTAAAAGCTTTTCCAACATTTACTTTGTTCAATCTTACGTTTAAACAAGATAATGATACCATTACATCTGATGCCGTAACAAAATCTTCCATCTCGGTTGATGTTTCATAATACTTGGCAATTAGCTCTTGTTCTGTTGTAAGACTGGTATATTTTTTGTTCCGTTCTTCATTTTCTTGAATATCCCGAATAGTTAGTTCGGGATTAAAATCTTTGACTTTATACGCTAAATGATAGGCTTGTGTCCAAACATCTTTGATATCAACTTCTTTTGAATACGCAAAATCAATTTGATCCATTAGCTCAAAACACAACCAACGTACAGAACCCGTTTCATCATTTAGAAAGGAAGACATATTGGTAGAACCCATAAAAGAGCATATTCTGGGTAAGGTGGTGTTCTTTCTATCATACGGTAATCTTTCGTTAATAAATGTCTTAGAGAAAAATGCTTTAAGGGCATTAACATCCTTTTTAGAGAGTACTGCCAATTCATCAAGATTGTAAAGAAAATTTCTACATAATTGAATTCTTGCATCTTTATCATTACCAATATCTTCGGCCATGTATTCATTCAATTCAGGTGGGCATAAAAAGCGACACCAGGTCGATTTACCAGAGCTTTGACCTTTATGGCTGATAATAATGGCCTGTTTATTGAAATAATTTGGTTCAAATGCACATCGAATAGCTCGAACCAACCATTTCTTTAAATGATAAAGAAAAGCTTCGTCATCATAGGTAGGCACATAGGAAGCCAATTTGGCAATATGGTCAAACCCATCCCATTTGGGTAGCCCATGAAAGTATTCTATAATAGGATTGTGTTTTTTGATGAGCTCAGACTTAATTAATATCTCAAGCTTAGCAGAACTGATATCAATCCCTGATTTAGCCAACTCTATAATCAGAGAATTTACATTGAGATAATGCCATGTTTTTTTCCCTTTCAAAGAGATCTGAAAATCATGGGATATTTCATTATAAAATATATCATATTTTGAACATAGATATTCATAGGTGTAATCGAAAATTGTTTTCTTTTTGGGATCTTTAACAAGATAAAGCCCATTGTTTGTTGAAGCCATGTTATACAGTTTAGAAAACGGTAAGAAGGGTTACCGTTTGATTTATTAAAAAAAATTTATTGGAAATTAGATTCCTTTACCTTCTTTTATTTCTAAAAGAATATGCAATGGCTTCTGCCTCTATTTCATCATTGGACTTACGACTGTTCTGAAGTAACCATGTATTGAGTTTTTTCTTTTCGAAATAGATCATTTTTCCATTAGGTTTGGAATGTGGGATATTGCCCGATGCAGTAAGTTTATAAAGATAACTTCTAGAGATACCTGTATAATCACAGGTTTCTTCAAAGGTTAATACGTCCTTACTAACGGTAAGTAATCGTTCAATACGATCTAAGCGTTCTAAGATTAATAAGTTGTCCATTTTATTTGATTTTAGGATTAATAAATGAACAAAAGCACTTTTGTTTTCTTTTATAGAATTCTTAGGATAAATGTAGGGAAATATTAAGGTGGATTGAATTCTATAATTAATTAGTTGTTCACAAATAATTGATAAACAGAAGGTTAATTAATTTTATATTGATTTGTTGGCATAATTTCACCTCTTAATTTTATTTGAAATTAAAACAAATCAAACGAGAATAATCTATAGTATATCAGAAAAGTCTAAAAAAATGATTTTTGTGTAAAAATCATGGGTTATCAACATTGAAAGATGAGAATTTCATGAAAAACACTATTAAAAAAAGCTCATATCTATGAAAATTTTAAGACAGGAATGCTATTTGCGGCTTCTTTCATTTTAGAATCTATTATTTTAGCATAAATTTCGGTCGTTCTTAATTCTTTATGCCCTAGCCTTTTAGATACAGTATAAATATCTGCTCCATTTTCTAATAACAAAACGGCATTGGTATGCCTGGCACTATGAAAAGTAATATGCTTTGTAATACCTGCACGCATACACCACCTTAAAATTTCCGCGTTAAAATGAGCACCATATTTGAGACCAGTAAAAACTCTATCATTTTGGTTTTCTCTTTTTCCTAGTAATGCCCTAGCTTGATCAGATATATACAAATATTCAAGTCCATCCGTTTTTTTCTGCCTAAAAATGATTCTGAAATTATCATCTTCGTCCCTAACTTCTGACCACTTCATTTTATTTATATCGCTCCATCTAAGACCAGTAAGACAACTAAAAATAAAAGCTTTTTTTAGGACAATATGTTTACATTTAGACTCACTCAATGCCTGTAATTCAGAATGAGTAAGGTACTCTCTCTTAGATTCAGCTTGATTAAACCCCTTAACCGATTTTATAACATTACTTTTTAAGTAGCCTTCATTAAATGCTTCTCTTAATGCTGCTCTAAATTTATTGAAATATGTATATTTTGTATTTTGAGATAGTGGTGTACCTCCAATCGTTTTAGCCTCATAATGAAGATATTTTTTAAATCCTTTCACAAAATTTTCATTGACATCTTTTAATACTAAATGAGGTGGACAGTAGCGTTCCAAATGTTTAAGAGCGGCTTCCCAATTATCGTAATTCCCTTTACTTTCATATCGCTCCTCCTTAAGTTTATTATAAAAGTCTAAAAATAGTATTTTACCCTTGTTATTATCCTCCATATTAAATTTCCCTCTTATGAGTTCTGCTTTCTTAAGGGTTAAAATATTTTGTGCAAGTTGTAAAGCTTCTTTATTTTCTTTATTTTCAATTGCCGTGCTGGGTTCTCCATGTAGGTACAGTTTTAAATACTCAAAAGTTCTGTTATGTTTCATTTTACCGTTTTTATTTATAGAATATCCCATATAGTATTCTAAATACAGACTGGTACGTCCAGAGACTAGTTTCTTTTTTCTAAGACTTATTTTCATAATTGATGTTTTAAATAGTTATTTATTTTCTTTCACGAAAAAGTTTTACTCTAAATAGAATTCACAATCAAACTTTTTACATTTATAATATTACGACCTACTCAAATAGACCATCGAGTGTTGACTTTTTAATTCTTGTTAATCTATGTCCTAAATTCACGGCATGGATGCTTCCATTTCTGATATGATAATAAACTGTTCTTTTTGAACAATTTAAGAGTAAAGCAACTTCCTGAACATTCAAAAACTCTTTCTTCTTTATTTTCTCTAAGGCTATATTTACTTTGCTCTTTGTTCCCTTATTACTTATATCAATTTTAGTTTCCTTGGCTTTAGCTTTGTAATGACGACTGTTACATTTATGAGAACAATATTTAGTAAGGGTTGTTCTTGCTGTAAATTCATTATTACAATATTCGCATATTCTCTGTATTCTAATATTACTGCTCATTGTCTTAAGAGTATTTAAGTATCCTTAGATGTCGTTAAGAGTCGTTAAGTGCAAAATTTGGCGACTTAACCCAAAACGAGGTGTAAAAAGTACACCTCGTAAAAAATTTAATCGAAAAGGTGTAATTATGGTGTAATAAAAGTATGAAAAAGGGGGTATAAAAGAAAAGTAAAAGGTAAAAAGTTATTCACAACCATTTGATTTACAGTCAAATAGTGCGTTTTGATTTCAAATAAAATGATTGGCTACTTTCCGATACAAAAATTAGCAAATATATTTCCAAGTAAATCGTCGTTGGAGATTTCGCCAGTGATTTCGCCAAAGTGGTATAAGGCTTGCCGAATGTCAATCGCCAGTAGATCGCCGCTTAGGTTGGCATCAATCCCTGCTTGTACTTTTTGTATTTCTTCTAACGCCTTTAATAACGCATCGTAATGACGGGAATTGGTAACGATGGTTTCGTTGTTGCGGAGGGCACCCGTATTGACAAAGTTAAGCAGCGTGTTTTTTAAGGTTTCGACACCTTGTCCTGTTTTGGCGGATAAACTTATGGTCTGTGACCCTTCGACTGCGCTCAGGGAGACTTGTAACTTCTTTATTTCTTCTTCCGAAAGGGTATCTACTTTATTGGCAATGACCACCAAGGTTTTTTGCGGAAACTTGTTTTTGATTTTTTCAATTTCAATTTTCGTGGACGCTATCGCATTCTGTGATGTCTCGCTGCCCTTGTCGAAGCGCTTTTTGGAGGCATCATTAAAACTCTCATCGGACTTCGACAGGCTCAGTCTGACAGTGTTACTGTCGAATAAGTAAATGACTACTTGGGCTTGTTCCATCTTTTGGAAAGTCTTCTGGATGCCTAAGCCTTCAATGGTATCTGTCGTTTCTCGGATACCAGCAGTGTCGATAAAGCGGAAGCCTACACCGCCAATGGTGATTTCATCTTCAATGGTATCGCGGGTGGTTCCTGCAATGTCGCTTACAATGGCGCGTTCTTCGTTTAATAAGGCATTGAGTAGGGTAGACTTCCCTACATTGGGTTCGCCCACTATGGCAACTGGAATTCCGTTTTTAAGGACGTTTCCTGTAGCAAAGGAATCGATAAGGCGTTTTAATACGTGGGTGATTTTGGATATCAAGGCTTGAAATTCGTCTCTATTGGCGAATTCTACGTCTTCTTCGGCAAAGTCGAGTTCGAGTTCGATGAGGGAGGCAAAATTGAGGAGCTGCTCTCTAAGGGCCTTTATTTCGGAAGAAAACCCACCGCGCATTTGCTGAATCGCCAATTGGTGACTCGCTTCGGAGTCTGAAGCGATTAAATCGGCTACGGCTTCTGCCTGACTTAAGTCCATTTTTCCATTGAGGAAGGCGCGCAAGGTAAATTCTCCTGCCTGTGCCATGCGAGCGCCTTTCCGAAGGCATAGCTGGATGATTTCTTGCTGAATGTAATTACTGCCGTGGCAGGAAAACTCCACCACATCTTCGCCTGTATAGCTGTTGGGGTTTTTAAACATACTCGCCAAGACCTCGTCCACCACACGGTCGCCGTCCTTGATATGCCCTAAATGAATGGTATGCGTCTTTTGTTGGGAGAGCTTTTTCCCAGATACCGAAACAAACACACAGGATGCTATCTCCAAGGCTTGTTCACCCGATAGGCGGATAATAGCAATGGCACCCGCTCCGGCAGGGGTGGCTAAGGCAACAATGGTGTCTGTATGCGTCATAGCGGCAAAAGTACGAAATAGAAAGGATTTGTGAAGGGTAAAGGGTGAAGGGTGATGGGTAAAGGGTAAAGGGTAAAGGGTGAAGGGTGAAGGGTGAAGGGTGAAGGGTGAAGGGTGAAG
>TARA_R110002074_G_scaffold402287_1_pt1 | contig 122890 bp, 133 predicted proteins | sample TARA_R110002074 | Tara Oceans TARA_R110002074 (sample SAMEA4397215) | marine metagenome | biome: Polar Biome; feature: [MIX] marine epipelagic wind mixed layer (ENVO:01000061); material: water (ENVO:00002006), including particulate matter (ENVO:01000060) such as... | depth...
ACTTTTCAGTTGATGGAGTGGCTCAGTTTTCGGGCGTTGTTGACACTACGGGCTCACCTTGCAACAAGCTAGTAGAGCAATCGAGGGGCTGGGGCTTTTTGCCTTACAAGCGGGGCTAATTTCAACCCGACACGTGGTTCATACGACCGAAGGAAAAGTGATTGCTGAATGGGGTATCAGAAGGCGAGAACTGTTAGACGCGACAACCGCGCCGAAGCGTACCAATGTGCATATCGCTAGGCAGTCATTACGCTTAGCTTTGCTTGAACAGCTAGGTGGGCATGATGCGGTACAGTGGGGGCACCATTTGGTAGGGTTTAAACAAGGTGAACGTGACCGTGTTGATCTGAACTTTGAAGTAAACGGGGAGATAAAGAGCAGCCATGCGGACCTTGTTGTGGGAGCAGATGGCCTGCGCAGTTCGGTGCGGCGCTTGTTGATTGGTGAAGAGGCCTCCCCCTTACATTACTTAGGTTGTATTGTGATTTTGGGGATTTGTCCTTTGGAAGCCATTAAGGGTATTGATCGTTCTTTGCTGGACTCTGCCACGGTATTCCAAACTGCCAATGGCAATGAGCGAATTTACATGATGCCTTATTCGTCAACATCGGTGATGTGGCAGCTTAGCTTTCCAATGCCCGAAAAAGAAGCGAAGGCCTTAAGTGCTAAAGGCGCTCAAGCACTTAAGGAAGAAGCCTGTCGACGGTGTCAGTGGCATGACCCCATTCCTCAGATTTTAGCGGCCACGCTGGAAGCTCAGGTCTCTGGTTATCCTGTGTATGACCGAGCGCTACTTGAGCCAGCATTATTAGCGAAAGTAGGCCCAATGACCCTGATCGGAGATGCAGCCCACCCGATGAGTCCGTTCAAAGGCCAAGGAGCAAATCAAGCGCTTTTAGATGCGCTGGCGCTGGCTCGGGGGATCAGAAAAGGGTGCAGGCCTTTATCACAATGGCGCGAAGCGGGCGTGAGAGAAAGCGTGTTAACTGAGTTTGAATCAGACATGTTGGAACGCAGTGCTGCCAAAGTGACTGACTCAGCAGAGGCTGCACAGTTCTTACATACCGACACTGTGCTTTATGCGGGCAACGAACCGAGAGGACGGTGTCTAAAAAGAGCAGCAGAAAATGAAAAGAAATGAAATTAAGCATAGCAAGGTGCTGCACCAGACTTTAACCTTCACTGGCCTGCATGACTATCAGTCGTGGACTTTACTAATTATAGAATCAACATAAAAGATCGGGGCGTTTGCCTATCCTCAGGTGCTCACCCAAGATTGTGTGTACACTCTTATTTAGCCTGTGACGCTATTTTACTAGCGGCCACCCCCCACCCTATGAGGAATATCCTATCTTAAACCCCGAAAAAACATCTGTTCCGCGAGCGCTCATCGTTGCCGTGCAACTGGACAGCGTCAGCGATGTTGAATTCAATTCATCGTTGGCTGAGTTAGCTGACCTTGCAAAGACCTTAGGGCTGGACGTGATCGGTCAGTTTACCCAAAAGCGCTCGTCTTTCGATTCTGCCGCGTATATCGGTGTGGGCAAACAGGAAGAAATACGGGCATTCTTAGAGGCCGAACAAACAGGCATCGACCCATCGAAACGGGGTGACTCGCTGAAACCTAAGGGTCCAATCGATTATATTCTTGTCGACCATGAAATTTCGCCGTCCCAAGCGCTTAACTTAGAAAATGAAGTCGGTTGCGAGGTGATGGATCGAACGGTGGTGATCCTTGAAATTTTTCACCGTAATGCCAGCTCACACGCCGCGCGGGTACAAGTTGAAATTGCGCGCCTGACCTATATGGCGCCGCGCCTACGTGAAGCGGCCAAGCGTGCTGGGCCTATAGGCAGGCAGCGCAGCGGTACTGGCGGCCGCGGTACCGGTCAGTCACGCAGTCAGGTGGATAGCCAAAAAGTCCGTGATCGTATAGCTGAGTTACAAAAAGAAATTGATGCCATGGAGGCTAGTCGCGATACACAGCGGTCCCAACGTCAGGGGCAACCGGCTGTCGCACTGGTAGGTTATACCAACGCGGGGAAGTCCACCTTGATGCGCGCCTTGACGGGTAAAGACGCGCTAGTGGCCAACAAATTGTTTGCCACGCTTGACACCAAGGTGCGCACATTGCATCCAGAAAGTGTGCCGCGGGTATTGGTGAGTGACACGGTAGGTTTTATCAAAAACTTACCGCATGGCTTGGTTGCTTCGTTTAAATCAACATTGGATGAAGCCCTTAGCGCATCGCTGTTGCTACACGTGATTGACGCTGGTGACCCGGGATTTGAGATGCAAATTGAAGTCACCGATAAAGTACTAGCCGAGATTGGTGCGGATCGTGTGCCGTGCATTCGGGTGTTCAATAAAATTGACGACCTGAACGACAAGCTCGCAGAAACAGAGCATGTCGCAGAGCTGCAAGCGAAGTACCCCGGTTGCCTTGTTATTAGCGCGCGCCGTAAGGGCGATATAAAAGCGCTTCATCAGGCGATTATGCACGTTTTTCAACAGCAGCTGGTTGAATCAGAGGTTTTTTTACCCTGGTCAGCGCAGGACTTACGCGGCGAGATTTTTGCCTCCTGCGACGTGCTTGAAGAACGCGCCGATACCGCGGGGGCCTTTTTTCGTTTCCGCGCTACACCTGATGTGGTCGCTAGGCTGCGTGAGCTCTCAGATGAGTCGTGACGGAGGGCTTAGCGGGGAACATAAAGTTAACGTGCGCCCTACCCTTGAGTTATCTCTAAGCTAGAAATCATAGCGCCAAACGTTACTGCTTTATTAAAACTGGGCCATGCTCTAAATTAAGGATGCTCCATAAACGCGCTAAACAGTTTTTACACGGACATATTTAGCTGCACACCCACACCAAACGCATGCTTACTTGCACTGTATTGCCTATGCGCTGACAGGTATAATGCCTCCCCCTTCCCCCGCTTTGTTAGATATCCGTATGAACAATGAGATCGATTACACGAATAACCCGCTGCATGGCCTTAGTTTAAAAAACTTATTGATTGAGATAGTAGACCACTACGGTTTTGACATTCTGTTTGCCTATTTGAATATCAACTGCTTTAAGACCAATCCGAGTATAGCGTCGAGCGTTAAGTTTCTTAAGAAGACGACATGGGCCTGTGAAAAGGTTGAGGCTTTCTATCTGTATCAATTTAAAAGCTTGCCTAAGGTGTCTTCCAATCAGTTTTCATTGCCGCCGAGGGACCGGCTTATTCCTGATGATCAAACGCCGGGTGAGCCTGCTGAGTTAAGTTTGCAAGATGCGGAGCAAGTACGTGTAAAACGCGTAACGAAAGCGGCTGCCTATAACCAAGATAGATCTGCGGACAAGCGGGACAATAATCGTTACGCAAAGCATGAACCGTTAGATTCTGCCGATTCAGCGTCTGAAACGTACGAAGACCCCTGGGCGAAATGGCGGTAAAAGTAAGGGCGTTTAGTTAGAATCAAAGGCGCAGCCTGCTTGATTGCTTCAAAAATAAGCCTGCTTAAACCTTAGGCGGGATTGAGTAAGTTCCCGTTGCGTGAGCAACTAAATTACCCGACTCAGCGGAAATAATAGAGACTTCTATTACCGCTAACCGCTTACCCAGTTTAATAATACGCCCTTCTGCCAGCAAATCTGTTTTGCTGGGTTTTTGCACAAAATTAATATTCAGGTTTGTCGTTACCGCCAAGGCAACTTCACCAATCAAACTCATTACCACGGCATACATACAGGCATCGGCCAGCAACATCATATGCGGTCCAGAAATAGTTCCGCCTGGTCGAAGAGAGCTATCTTGGTAGGGCAAACGTAAGCTTGCTTCACCAGCGCCCATATGCTCGGCACAAACGCCTAATTCCGCCGCCCAAGGAAGCCCCTCTGAAATTAGATTATTAAATACAGTCGATGTTAGTTTGGACATAATATACTTAGGTAACGCTATGATTTAGGGAATCGATAAGCCATTCCAGTAAACTGGGCCACAACTGAGCCTAGATCATCACTAACATTAACTTGGTAGTGCGCAATCTTATTCGACCCTGAAATCTCGTGCGCCTCGGCAATGAGCGTTTCCCCTAGCGGCCTATTTAAATACCGAATGTCCGCCTGCATACCAATAGAAGGCTGCACGCTATTGCATGCAGCAGCAAAGGCAACATCAGCCAGGGCAAAAATAACGGCGCCGTGCAAAGAGCCTAAACCATTTTTATGTTCATCACCCATTGTTAGTTCACAGCGTGACGCGCCATTTCCAGCACTCACTAACGTAATCCCTAAATTCTTTGCGAAGGCGTCATTCGCAATATATGACTCATTTGATTCCATTATTGTCCTTAGTTTATTATTCGTTACATTATATAAACAATATTTGGGGTCAGCGTAAAAACAAATATTTGGGGTCAAAGTAAAAACTTCTCTAAACCATTTAGGATAGCGCCCTTTAAATTAAACGTTACGTTTCTTGTGAGAATACGAGCAGGCCTTTCAATCAATAACGCCCTTGTTAAAGCATTTAAGCTTCAATAAAATCAATTCGGTAGGCTGCTTTGTTTTGATAAATAGAAAGTTCTCAAGAGACTGACCCACGTAGCCCTTTAAGCGTTCAATGCTTCCTCAATCGCGTTAATAAGGTTTGCGTCATCAGGCTTTATATCTGGCGCAAATCGTCCCTTAATTGAACCATCACGTGCGACCAGGAATTTTTCAAAATTCCAGCTGACATCGCTTTCTACCGCTGATGACAAGCCCTTTTCTGCTAGTTTGCTCATTAACTGGCCACCTTCCAGTTGCTGGCTTGTCGGACGGACATTAATAAGCCATTCGTATAGCGGGTGCCTTGGGTTGCTATTTATTTTTACTTTACTGTACATCGGAAAATTGACGGCGTAGTTTGTTGTGCAAAACGCTTGAATTTCAGCCTCGGTGCCCGGCTCTTGTCCTGCAAAATCATTACAGGGTAACCCTAATACCACCAGACCTTGGTCTTGATAGGTCTGATAAAGCTTTTCTAAACCTTCATATTGCGGCGTTAAACCGCATTTAGAGGCCACATTAACAATCAGCATGGCCTTCCCCTGGTAATCTGCAAGAGTCGATTCGCTACCATCGATTTTAGTTAGCGCAATATCGTAAATTGAGTCATTCATCATATTCCCCGCGTTCGTTTATTTAAGGCTTCTTAAGCATTATCCAAATAACTTATACCTTATAAATTCAGTAAATTCTAGCAGCGGGAATAATTCGATTCAGATTGTGACTCTTACAAAAGTAACAGCAAAACAGGTTCGGTGTTTGCCATTATTGAGGGAATTAGTCCCTTATCAGTAAGAACAGGAACAGATGAGCCATAATGCTATGCGTCACTTTATTCACCTCCCGCCATCGCAAAGCCACTGGTAATAATGCCTTCCTGAAAGTGTTTTTCTCTATCTATGTTGAACCCTTCCGGGTTAATAATGTTTTGAATATGCAGCGGTCTTCCTTTGGAGTCTACAAATACTTTGTCGAGATTAACGATCATTTCTTTAATCGGGTTCATGTATTTATCCATAATCGTCATTACCCGAGGACGTAACCTTGATTGCTCATTGACCTCTAGAACCAGAGCAATTCGGTTATCGCTTAACTGTACGTAGCAACCGGGTGGGAATACACCAAGACTCTCGATAAACTTGGTCACTAACAAGCGATCAAATTGATCACCCGCCTGTTTGTATAATACCTGCGTTGCATCCAGGTGCGTCATACCTTTTTTGTAAGGCCGATCGCTGGTTAGTGCATCGTAGGTATCAACAATTGAAACAATATTAGAGTAATAAGAAACATCCGAGTCTTTAAGCCCGTTCGGGTAACCCTGCCCCCTGATCCGCTCGTGGTGGGTAAGCGCCGTTTCAATCGCACCGTGAAACATATTATCGCTAGATTTTAATAGCTCTGCTCCCAACGTTGTGTGAGTCTTCATGATCTCCAGCTCAGCGGCGTCCAATTCACCCGGTTTATTAAGAATTTTTGATGGAATGAGCATTTTGCCCATATCGTGCATCATGCCGCATAAACCCAAATTTCTAAGCTCCTGATTGGCTAAGCCGATATGACGTCCGAGTACGATAGATAACATGCATACATTTAAACTGTGTTGCGCGGTGTACTCATCCTTCTTTTTTAATTGCGTTAACCATAAGTGCGCATCCGGCGAGTGTAAAATACTGTTAACCGATGAAGCCACCGCATCTTTTGCTAGACGGGTATCAATTCCACCACCGTTTTTTACTTTTTGCATGATGTCAGAAACTAGCCGGCCTGTTGCACGGTAATTATTTGTGGCGCGTTGAATTTCTTTCTCAAAAGAACCCAGTTTTTTTGGCGCAGTACCGACAATAAATGCGCTACCTAGATCTGAGTTCTTTGCCCCAACGCTCAACTTACTTTGCCGTGTGCGATCAACGTATACGTGGTGACAAATACCTCTAACTGTTTGCAGATCACGCTGGGTTCTAATATTGAAGCCCTGCAGTTTAAAAGGAGAATCAAGCCATGGGCGATCTAATTTAGCAACGTACATGCCGAGCTGCAGATCTTCTGCGCGAACATAAGTTAATTCAGATTCTGCAATGAATTTACTCTTTTGTTTGTTAGAGGTCTTTTTACCAAAAAATTTTAAGATCCATTCAATCATGACGTCTCTGCTGTTGTTTAAAACAATTTAACGGGCGAATGCGTTAAATCTAAACAGAGTATAGGTGTGTTTTCAGCGCATTAAGTCGAGCCTCTAAAGATCCATCAAAAATCTTCGATGCAGATCACAGTTAATTAGTTGTTGCGCTGATTAATGACAACTCGATCACATATGCACATCCATGTGCTTATCACGAATTGACTTTTTACTATGATTTATAAGGTAAAAATTTGCCATTCAACGTTAATACCACACGATCGCCTTTTACATCTTCATGTTTAGCTACGTCCATTGAGAAGTCGATGGCATTCATGATTCCGTCACTGAATTTTTCATGGGTGACTTGTTTTAGCGTTTCACCATACACACCAACGACTTCATATAAACGATAAACCAAAGGGTCTGTTGGTACGGCCTGATCCTATTTTTTTGTGGGAAAAGCGGCTAGCGCATCGGCAACTTCTTGGTCTAAACCCATTAAATACAACATGCAAAAACCAACTGGAAACAAAATGGCGCCGATCAATGGGAAGCCGTTTGGACTGAGATACTAATCGCAAAGGCAGCCGCTAATGCAAGGATAGCACCAACCATATACGCTCTGATGACGGCATCTCTGGTTGAGAAAAAATTTTAGATTCTCCAGCATCCGCCATTTTTGTAACAAATTCCGAACGGACTAAATAAGACATATTTTTCTCACCTAAATTAACATTAACAGGGATGATTCACTAAAGAATCATATCTCAGTGCGCTTTACACTAATAATGTTAGAGCAAGGCCAATGCCAAGAAATAAATTTTCTTGGCAACCAGTTGTAATTTAATGGTTTTTTATTTTGTTAACCGCAATAAAAATTCTACAAAGTGCCGCTGACGCCTTTCTTTGCTGCGTCGCAATATTATTGCTGGTGCATCTTTTATAACCCTTCTTAACGGGGCAAGAAGTTATTTATTCTTATTGGTGAGCGGTTTGCTAACTTAAATTCAAACACCGTCAAATCAATGGAATCAAACTAAGTTAAGTTCACCGAATAAGTATATTTGAACAAAAATTTTCATCGTTTGCGCTTATGAAAAAACCAGCCTTAAATTTGTGAACAGGGCGTCATCGCGCTAAACAATTTCGATTCTTAAAAAAAGTGTTGAAAAAAATTAATAACGAATGCATTATTCGCAAAAATTAGTTATTTGGGCATTTTAATGTCGGTATTAACGGCATAATTTTGGAGAGATACGCATATGAAAAACGGGAAACGTTCTTCTATTAGTTATTTTGAACTGCGCACAACAAAGGGTAACGGCATTGTTATTCATGACAAACGGATAAAAACCAGGCAAGGCGGCAGAATTTGCCTGTACAACACAGAGCGGAACGCCATTATTCAATATGACGAAGCCATTGTGAGTACAAAATTATTTCCAATCAATGGGGAGCAGGCTGAACTATTAGCGAATCAATTTCAAGGTGCCTTTAAAATGGCGCGTAAGCAATATATGAGCGAACACGGGAAGCCACGACATTTACTAAACGACAAAAAGCAATCTTCCAAAATTGACGCTCTACTGCTTATTGAGGATGAGGATGATAACGAGATATCCGATAACAGTTTTAACGATGATAATGGAGATGACGATTAACTTTAAATAACCAGCCGTTTAGAGAGGACTTAGCGCTAAACATAACGTCTGATATGCGCAATAATTATATTGGTCAAAAATATATAAATCGGCCAGAAAACCTTAGCCGATTAAAGTATTAATTATTTTAGGTGTGAAACTTTAGCCTGTTTTCTCTGAGGCTTTTCTATAATCCGTTAGCATTTTTAAAAGCTTATCTTTTAAGTTGAGTCTTTTTTTCTTACGGCCTTCTAGAAAGTTATCCGTGGTAGTCTCTACACCCTCTTCTATTCTTAGCACCTCATGATCGAGCTCGTGGTATTCCTTAAATAACTTCGCAAAATGCGCGTTGCTCATTTTTAGCTCATGAATGCCTTCTTTGTATTCTGGAAGCTCGTGAATTAAATCGTGTTTTTCTCCTAACATTTTTTCTCCTAGTTAGCGCAATTAATACAATCGATCACATAGGGAAGCGCCTCTAACCTATCTTGACTAATTTTTCCCCCGCAAGACGAGCAAACATCGTAACGACCCTTTTGTAATTTTAATAAGGCCGCATCTACATTTTGTAACTCTTTTTGAGCCTCTTGCTGGAGGCCAATAAGTACTTCCTCATTTTCAAGCTCCGCCGCCTGCTCTTCAGAATCTATACTTCGGCCAGCGTTAAAATCTCGTTCAACCGCCGCTATTCTCTGTAGCAATTCGGCGCGTTTTTCGTTTAATCTTTTCTCAATGTCAGCAGGGCTCATCTAATCACTTCTTTTTCTGTTAATGATTTCCATTGTAGAGTGTTATTAATTAGACAACCCTTGACCTAGATCATTAATTTGAATTAATTAAACCTTCTACTTACCCATTACTTAGCTGTTTTAGCGTCTTGGCAGTTGATTTTATTCGCTGTAATATACATTCGTAATAACACACACATGTTATAATCACTCTAATTTAAACCACGCTAGATTCCTATTTATGAAACGCTCATTGTTAACTTTTTCCATTTTGATCTCTTGCATCAGTTTTTCTGCCCAAACTATCGCTGGAGCAGCCATCGTAGAACCCTTGTTCACCAAATCAGCGAAAATAAGTGACCACTATATTGTTGATGCGTATATCGAGACTTACAAAGGCCGCCAATTTCAGGAAATTGACGATGTAGATGCGACAGAACTGAGACTTGATGTGGTTTTTCCTATTCTCACTAATAGTCAACTGCGTTTATCCGTTCCATTTTCGACTGATGGTGATGGTGTCAGAATCGACAATGGCGACAAGACCAACATTAACGGCAACAATGGTACGCTCAACTTTGTATCGCTTGCCTACGAATACCAGTTTATGCATAAAGCAGATGACAATATGGACGTGATGGCTTATGCCAATGTGGGCACTCGCGTTGCGAATTTGGAAACTTCACATGGTGATAATATGAATCACCAGGGTCGAAATATCAAAGCAGGCTTTAAACTAAATACCGAGATCAGTTCGTCGCTGTTATTTTTAACGGATATGGGCTACCAATACTATTGGGTATCTGACGACCTAAATCCATCTGGCGGCGGCGATAAGTTTGGCAATGTGGTCGCAAGCTTTGCTGTCATCAAGCACGATCGAAGCTTAAAACCTGCTGTCGAGCTAACTTACCGTGGTGATTTTGGCAATTACAATAATTTGGCTATTAGCCCTGAACTGATCTATTCCTTTGAAAACGTGGACTTAAAACTAGCATTACCTATCGGAATTACAAGCGATGCGGATGACTACGGAGTGACTATTGGATTAACCTTCCGGTAACCTAACCAGTATACAAAAAGGCGACCACCATCGTCTTTTATAACCAAGGGTAACTAATAAATAGGTCAACAGCTTCAACCAGCCGGTGTTATTAGTAACTTACGATATAGTTAGAACCTATCTGACGACTACTGATGTTGCAACCGACCAAAAACTATATGAAGGTTATATTTTTTGTTGTTTGATAGTACTTATTGGATGCGATCATAAAGATAGTTTCGATAAAAACGACCCTATTGCTCAATCGCTTCAAAAAAAAGCATTTAATACTTAAATCGAATAGTTATTTTGCAACAATTTATCTCCATTATTCTAGATTCTGGCCGCGCTGGTTTAGATATGGCTTTATATATTCTACTGCCTATTATGGTGGTGATGCTGGCCTTTATGAAGTTGTTAGAAGCCAAAGGTATACTTGCATGGATATCAAACAGGCTAGCACCTGTGTCACACTTTTTTGGCATTCCTGGGCTAGGCATATTCGCCATGATCAAAATATTATTCGTTAGCTTTGCCGCACCCATTCCAACTCTAGTCTTAATGGATACTGGACGCACAACGCGGCGTCATATCGCGGCTACTCTGGCAATGGTAATGACGATGGCGCAAGCCAATGCCTCTTTCCCTTTAACAGCGGTGGGATTGAACCTTGGCGTTTCACTCATCACCTCTTTGCTAGCTGGTCTGTGCGCGGCTGCTTTTACTTATTATGTTTTATGCAGGCACTTTAAGGCCGAGGACGACATTGAATGCGCATTAGAAGAAACCTTCCCTGAGGTGAAGAAAAAATCAGTGATGCAAATTCTGAGCGATGGCGGACAAGAGGGCCTTAAAATTGTTATTAACATGATCCCTGTATTGATTCTCGCGCTATTTTTGGTCAATGTTTTAAAAGCGACCGGCTCGATTACCTTGTTAACGGCCGCCTTAGCCCCAGCGCTTGAACTTATTGGCCTACCAGAAATAACCGTACTGCCGATTGTTACCAAGTTTATTGCCGGAGGAACCGCGTTTACCGGCGTCACTATCGATTTGATGAATCAGGGTTTAATAACGCCGCAAGAACTAAACCGTATGGCTGGCTTTACTTTAAATCCGTTCGATATTGCGGGCGTCGCTCTATTTGCCTCAATAGGAAAAAGAATCAGCGGAGTTGTTAGATATTCGGTTTACGGCGCTTTTTTTGGGTTGTTTCTTAAGGGTCTGATGCACTGTGTTATTTTTTAACAACGCTCATCAAAAACTGTCAGCCCCTCCGTTCAACCATCACTGATCAGACAGACCTAAATCAAACTCAAGCTGCTGTTCTGATTGAACAGCATTATTTTGCACAAAGCTGCTGGCCGTTACACCGACCAAACGGACTGCCTGCGGCCCTGCTTCGGTTCGCGACAGTAATTCGATCAACATGGCCTGCATATTAGCCAAATCTTTAATCGGTTCGGTTCTACTCAATGATCGAGTTACTTGCTGAAAGTTAGCGTATTTCACTTTTAGCGTAAGGGTTCTAGCCTGTAACTGCTTAGCATCCATGTGTTGAAATACTTTCTCTGCTAACACATTAAGCCGCTCAACTAACGTGGGTATATCGTTAATGTCTTCGGCGAAAGTCGTCTCTTTGCCCAATGATTTACGCACCCGCGAACTTCGTACAGGCCGTAGATCGATACCCCTCGCGATATGGTAATAATAATCACCGGACTTACCAAAATTTGCGGTCAAATCAAATGTGCCCCACGCCTTTAAATCGGCCCCAGTTTTAATGCCCAGCCTGTGCATTTTTGCTTCGGTGGCAGGCCCTACACCGTGAAACTTACCGACCGCTAAAGCGGCCACAAATTCTGCGCCCTGATCGGGTTTTATGACGTACAAGCCATCCGGCTTATCCACGTCCGAGGCCATTTTGGCGAGAAATTTATTGTACGACACCCCGGCTGAGGCAATCAGCCCCGTTTCGGCTTGAATATCATCTTTAATAGCCTGAGCGATTCGAGTTGCCGATCCTTCCAATATAGTGGCGTGGCTAACATCAATATACGCTTCATCCAGTGATAGTGGCTCTACCTCGGTTGCATAACGCCAGAATATCTCTTGTATTTGTGTCGATACCTCGCGATAGGCTTCAATTCTTGTTGGCATAAAAATAGCGTCAGGACACAAGCGGTAAGCTCGCGAAGAAGGCATCGCTGAATGAATGCCGAATTTTCGCGCCTCGTAACTACACGCGGCTACCACGCCCCTACTGTTTGGTTGGCCACCTACTACCACCGGTTTGCCGCGTAGCTCAGGTCGGTCGCGCTGTTCTACCGATGCAAAAAACGCATCCATATCGACGTGGATTATTTTGCGCTGCCTTACCAAACTCATAAACTCCCCGTTAGCACAATAATTTCTTTCCGCTCGTAATAATAAGCAGAAGATTATTTGTTATGATTAATCATTCTAAATCATAAGGAATTCTGCATGACACAAAAAACCAACACCGATCGACCATTCGGTAGCTACTTAACCGAAAAACGCACCATTTTTGATGCTGATATTTGTACTTTCGTTAATGTAGGTGGTTTGCACGAACCTTTATTTATTGATATGGAATACGTTAAAACCAATATGCCACCATCCCATCACCGACGCTTCGCTCCGGGGCCTTTCTTAATAACCATTGCGATGGGGTTAGTCGCCCCACTTTTACTGACCGTACTCGACGATATTTCGAAAACTCAGCCTATAGGTCTAATGAAGGGGATGGTCAATGTAAACGCCGATATTAAAATGCCGGGGTATGCCGGGGATACGATGCAAGTTGAGTTGATCCCACGAATCACCTCTATTACCAAATCAGGTAATGTTATGCTGGCTTTACAACATATTATGCGGAACCAGGACGATATTATTATCGTTGATTTTATTGAAACACTGATGCTGGGGCCAGCCCAGAAAAATGCTGAATAACTGTCGGCCTTGATTTAAATGGCCGCCTACGTCTTAGGCACGTTTGCTTATAGTATTGACTGTATAAACTCATCAACGGTTCTGTTGTTTCGTTAAACTGAGAGTTGATATAAGGAGCTTAATCTAAGTGCATACCCTGATACTCCACATTTTGATTATCTTAATCACCGCTCGTGTAATGGGTGAAATAGCGACCTTACTGGGCGCTCCTGGTGTTATTGGAGAACTCATTGCAGGTATTCTGATTGGCCCAAGCTTGTTAGGCTGGGTTCAACCCAGTGATGCGATTCTCATTTTAGCGGAAATAGGCGTCATATTACTGCTGTTTGAAGTAGGGCTGGAAACGGATATCAGCAAACTCTTAAATACCGGTGGGAAAGCCGTTACTGTCGCCCTTGGTGGTTTTATAGCACCCTTAGTGATGGGGTTTGCTGCTGCCCATTACCTGTTTGATCAATCCGTACTGATTTCTCTATTTATTGGCGGTACCTTAACCGCTACCAGCATAGGTATTACCGCTCGTACGCTAATGGACGTTCACCAGCAAAATAGCGCAGAAGGCCAAATAACCCTGGGGGCTGCGGTTCTGGATGACGTTCTCGGTGTCATTTTACTGGCTTTGCTATACGAGTTTTCGGTATCCGGAGAGGTTAACTGGATCAATGCCTCGAAGGTATTTGTATTCGTTGCGTTCTTCTTCCTGATGGCTCCCATCATGGCAAAACTGCTGTCCCATCTTATCAGTCACCTGGATCAGCGCATTGATAACCCCGGGTTAATACCCGTTACTATTGTCTCACTGGTGTTATTTTTTGCCTGGCTTGCACACTGGTTTGGAGCACCCGAGTTATTAGGTGGTTTTGCTGCGGGCATTGCCCTTTCACGGCGATTTTTTCTGCCGTTCGGTTTATCCATTAAAGCCAACGCTGACTTTTCGCAAAAAATAGAAAGCCAGATGAAACCGATCATACAGCTGTTTACGCCCATATTTTTTGTGGCCATTGGGCTTTCTCTCGACCTTCGTCAAGTCGACTGGAGCTCGCCCATGTTTTGGGCTTTCTCACTGACGCTGCTTGTTATTGCCATCGTAGGTAAATTTACAGGCGCTTTGATGATAAAAGAGCCGTTCCCCAGGAAAATTGTTATCGGCATGGCGATGGTGCCGCGCGGCGAAGTCGGTTTAATTTTTGCGGGCCTGGGAAGCGCCGCCGGCGTGTTTACGGGTAACATTTATACCTCCATGATTATGGTGGTGCTCTACACCAGCCTGCTTTCTCCCTACTGGATAAAGCTTTATTACCGAAAATTTACCGCGGCTTAGCCGCCCCCCTAGACACCTGTTTTATCGAACTTATACTTAATGAAGCTTTAGACGAGACTTTTTTGACCGACTTGTTAGCCAGTTGGCCAATACAGTCAGTATTTCACGAGGGTAGCCATATAAACTGACTCGGTGCATTTGATAAAGCGACTTATAAAATAGCCTCGCCAAAAGTCCCTCTATGTTTAAGCTACCTGACCATTTCCCCAACAGATTACCCATTAATCGCCCCACTGCTGTCACATTACCGAAATTAACTAACGATCCATAATCAACGTATTTATATCTTGGCAGGGGTTTTCCCGCGAGACGGTTTTTCATTGATTTGAGTAATAGATTAGCCTGTTGATGCGCGGCTTGCGCCCTTGGCGGAACAAAACCTTCCGCGCCGTCCATAGGGCAACTGGCACAATCACCAAACGCAAAAATATTTTCATTTTGCGTGGTTTGCAAGCTGGCTTTCACCAATAACTGATTAATGCGATTAGTTTCAAGTCCCTGTATGTTGGCTAAAAAATCAGCTGCTTTAATACCTGCGGCCCAAACCATCGTTTCTGCTGCAACAAATACCCCACTTTGTAACTTAAACCCTTTATCAGTGGCTTCTACGACGCGTTCGTTGACCATTACGCTGATGTTCATTTTTTGAAGTTCTAACAACGCAGCCTCGGATAGACCTTCTGTAAGCGCGGGAAGCACTTTGTTTGAAGCCTCTATAATTGTTATTTTAATATCTCTACTCGCGTCTATTTGATCAAACCCATACGCGACAAGCTGACGCGTTGCACCCATTAATTCTGCCGCAAGCTCAATACCCGTCGCACCTGCACCAGCAATGGCGATATGCAACTCCCCTTCGCGCAAGGGTGCTGTCCGTGTTTGCGCTTTAAGCATTTTTCTCAATAAGTATTGCTGGAAATCGTTAGCCTGTTGTAATGAGTCTAAGAACAGGCAATGTTCCACAACCCCTGGGATATTAAAATGATGACTGACGCTTCCAATCGCTAAAATCAGCGTGTCAAAATGAAACCGTCTTTGAGGAATGATCTGAACACCCTTCTCATCCAGCGTTGGTGCAACTAATATTGTTTGCCCTGCGCAATCAACCCCCTCCAAGCGTCCTAAACGAAAATGGTAACCGTTTAGTAGTGCGTGTTCTATATACTCCATTTCTTCAACCGAAGTGTTCAGCGTTCCTGCCGCCACTTCGTGTAACAAGGGCTTCCATAAATGCGTCAGTTTAAGATCGACCAGCATAATGTTTGCTCGTTGAGCTTTACCAAGAGAATTGCCTAACTTTTTAGCTAATTCAGCGCCACCTGCGCCGCCGCCAACGATTATGATTTGATGTAAAGCTGCTGCGTCTTGCATAATAGGAACTCGCTTTTTTAAATGCCTGAATTGTGCACCAGAAGTTTAAAAAAAACGAGGAAAAGCGCAGTACTGTCGTCTGATTCAGGCGGGTGCACATGCTTCGTCATCGATGGCAACATGATATAGTCACTACCCCTACACCGGAGCAACCTTATGATGAGATTGACTATTGTTTTTTTTAGCTCATTACTGTTACTAGTTTCCACGCCCCTATTCGCCGATAAAACGCTTAAGGACTCACTGAACACATTGTCCAGCTCCGGTACTTTGCACGCCGCATTTTCAACTCAACGTTTTTACGACACAACCACTTCTGGCTTCGTTTGGAACGAGGTAATGTTGGCAGAATTGAATCAAGCCATAGAACTGAGTGAGACACATGGGCTGATGCCGAGCGACTATCACCAGCGTGATTTATTAGCTGATCAATTAAGTCACGCTGAGCGAGACATATTAGCCACAGATGCCTACCTTAGTCTAGCTGGGCACTTGCTAGGCGGAAAACTAAACCCCGTGACGATGGAGCCCACATGGACTGTTAAAGGGCGTGAGCGCGATTTAGTGGATTACCTGAAAATCAGTTTGCAAGATAAATCTATCGCCTACTCCCTTGAACAATTAGCCCCACAGCAAACGAGCTATCGCGCTTTACGTGATTCGTTGTCATTTTATCAATCTATGACGGTTGCAGATGAACTGGAAGAAATACCGGCGGGCGTCCTACTAAAACCTTCTATGCGCGGTCTTCGGGTGATTCAGCTACGTCGTCGAATACAGCTGATCGAAAATAGTAAGGCCACTGATGAAAGCGAATTATATGATGATCCACTCATTTACGCCGTTAAACGATTCCAAAAAAGCAACAATCTCGAGCCTGATGGTGTGGTTGGAACAGCTACATTAGCTGCTCTAAATCGTAGCCAGCAAGACCGTATTAATCAGATCAGGGTCAACCTTGAGCGTTGGCGCTGGCTACCTGATGACTTAGGCCCACGGCATATTTTAGTGAATATTGCCAACTACCAGCTAAACGCTAATGGGTCAGATAATAACTCTCAGCAACACGAAGTTGTCGTCGGTAAAACATACCGTCAAACACCCGTGTTTTCCGCCACTATGAGCTATGTTGTTTTAAACCCGTGGTGGGAAACTCCCAATAAATTAGCTCGCGTAGATTTGCTACCTAAATTTCAAAAAGACCCCGGTGTAGTTAGCAAACTCGGTTATCAGATTATCGATAATACAGGCATTATTCTAAATAACGACGAAATTGACTGGAGCAAATATAGTAGCAAACACTTTCCTTTCCGCGTTCGTCAGCAACCTGGAACGCAAAACGCCATGGGACAAGTAAAATTAATCTTCCCAAATAAACATGACGTCTATTTACACGACACGCCGGCACGAGAGTTATTCAACAAAACCCGACGCGATTTTTCATCTGGTTGTATACGCGTTAAAAACCCCATCGATTTAGTACAATGGGCGCTGACAAATAACCCGGAAGGGTCACGAGAAAAAATTAACGAGCTACTTGAAAGCGGCAAAGAAACTATTATTAATCTTAAGTCACGTATTCCGGTGCACCTTATTTATTTAACTGTTATCGCCGGCACTGAGGCACAAAGCATACGGTTTATCGACGATATTTATGCACGAGATGGACGTGTACTGAACGCTTTAAACATCCCTCCCGAACATATAATGAATCAATGAAAATCGTATTGTTTATAACAACATTGCTGACTTTTGCATCCTCTTTCGCAACGCCCAATAATGTATTTAACCCAGGCTTTTCAAGTTTCAAGGTAACTGTACAGGGTGTAGATAATTACTACGAAGTACTAGCGATATCTGCAATGCCTAAGGAGACTCTGCACATTAAGTCATCTACCGATACGAGTATTTCTGTAGTGTCTGGCTCATTAAAAAAGAAAACTAATAATCGCTGGGAATGGACGGCACCCACTAAGAGTGGCCTTTACCCCGTCGTTATCAGCCCATCAACAGGCAAAAGTATGACTCTGAATGTGTTTGTCTTACGTCCTGCCTCAGATATTAAAAAAGGCAAGCTGGATGGTTATCATATCGGCCCATACCCCAGTAAACCTTTTAAGAACTTAGCCGCCTATCACACCCCCAGGGGATACCTGGAAGTTACCCGAGCAAACAAACATACCTTAGTTTCACCACATTTCACCTTGGAGCAGTTTCTATGTAAGCTTCCTGCTGTTAACGGCAAAAAATTTATCGTCCTAACTACGACCCTAATTTTGAAGTTAGAACGTATTTTGCAGGCCGTAAATAATGGCGGATATAACGCAAAAAGTTTATATATTATGAGCGGTTATCGCACACCTTTCTACAATAGGTCCATCGGCAGCAAACGTCATTCTCGTCATATTTATGGGGATGCCGCCGACATATATATCGATGTTGCACCGGAAGATGGTGTAATCGATGACCTAAATAAAGATGGTAAAATAAACCGTAAAGATGCAGCCGTACTCTATGATCTTATAGAGCTTCTTAGCCAACAAGAGGGCTGGGGCATGGGCGGCTTAGGCGAATATGAAGCTACCTCTACTCACGGCCCTTTCGTTCATGTAGACTCACGCGGCTACCGGGCACGCTGGGGTAAACCATCGGCTACATATTAGTGTAATACCTAGATAAAAAATGATGAGTTTACCCGCGTGACGCGAAGAATTTATTCTTCATTTTTAGAAAATATTTTTGACTGATTTCGTCCGGACTCTTTACACACGTAAAGCGCCTTATCAGATTGTTCCAACCATGCCTGATAGGACTCGCAATCTTTCGTTAGTTCCGAAATCCCCAAACTGATGGTAATTTTTATTTTAAATTCTTCATACTCAACGACTTCCATTTCAATACGCTGGCGCAGTCGTTCGGTGAACACTAAAGCATTCGCAGAACCGGTATCAGGCAATATCACCGCAAATTCTTCGCCGCCGTAACGCCCTGCTATATCTGACTTCCTCATCATTTCTTTTAGCAGTTTAGAGGTTCTACGAATAACCTCATCACCCGCTTGATGTCCGTAGGTGTCATTTACTTTTTTAAAATGATCAATATCAAACATGACCACACTGCAAGGGTGCTTATTTCGTTTAACGCGATGAAACTCTTTTTCTAAGTCGCTTTCCCAGGCACCGCGATTATTGAGCTGGGTTAAATGATCTGTTTTACTTAAAATTTCCAGTTTTTTATTAGCATCTTCAAGCTTTATTTTATTAACGGCTATATCGGTCACGTCGTAAATCAACACGCCGATTTGATGCACCTCGTTATCGCTTGACTGCAAAGGAATCAAGGTCATATTTTGATACATATAATCCGCAGAGCCAGTAATCGGGCGATAATTTTTGAATTTAAACAGGTAAGGGCGTTGCTCCCATACGGTAAAACTACTATTTTTTAATAAAAAAACAGATTCGGCCTTTTGTTTAAACCAGTTTTCTGGAATGGAAGGAAAGATAGAAAATAAATTTTTATCTTTTATCAGCGCTGTTGATACTCCACTGTGATTTTCCAGAAAAGAATTCCACACCATCACTTGGTATTGACGATCCAATACCATAAGACCAACGTCTAGAGATTGCATCATCTCCATCATCCAATGGATATCTTTGATATTGACTTGCCCGAGAGCTATTTCATTGTCCATTTATTTTTCGCAAATGTTCATAACGGTTAAAGTAAAAAGGAAACTCGGTCATTAAGCGCATCAATTGAATCTTCGGTTATCAATAACAAAAGGTCGCAATTAATATTCTTATTTTCTATTTTATAGCCCATTTCAATGGCTAAAATTTGCTGCCACTTGGTAGAAGCCCCCTTCAAAATATCATCAAACTGAATATGCTGACCAATGACCCTTGGGTGTCCTAAGCTAAACGTGATGTCTAGCTGATCTGATATACCATTTAAGCACGCGTTACATAAAACACTTGAGATATCCATTAATACTTCGAGCTGAGCGGCTTCGGTATCGGCATTTTCATATTGCATTAAGTCCGCCATATCGGCGTAACTTGTTTCATTAAAAACGAGTAGTGCTTCCCCTGCTATACCTGAGCCGATAAACCCCTGGCAGACGGCAGATATTTTTTCATCGGCCTTAATGTGTTGAATGACCATTTGTAATTCTTTCATCTCAATATGACGTACATTTGGGATCGGCATAACGACATAAACGCCTAAAAATCGAGCTAATAAATCGGCTGCTCGCCCCATAGCAACATTCGCGAGTTCCTGGTAACAGTCGTCTAGATCAAGGCTTTTTTTATCATCCGGCGTAGTATTTTTAATCGGTTCGGCTTTCTTTTCGCGTGTTTCAAAAACGACCCCATAACGATTTAAAATCTCTTCGACTAAACCACCGTCTATTGGTTTTTTAACGAATTCCAGAGCGCCAAGCTTTTTTACACGCACCCTTGCCTCGGGTTGAATATCACCTGAAACAACGATGGTTAATGTAGGCAGGTCCTCTTTTAAAATAACATCTAATGTTTGATAGCCGTCCATAACTGGCATATTTAGATCAAGGAACAAAATATCGCCTTTACCTTTACGTATAAGGTCAAGCGCTTCCACTCCATTGACGGCAAAGTTCAGCTCCATACCCCACTTTTCTGGTAGTGCGCGCGCCATTTGTTTACGTGCAAAACTAGAGTCATCGCAAATAAGTACGGTAGTTGTCATGTTGGCCTTTTGTTAACTGCTTATTAGGTAAATTAGAATTAATGTTGACAATCGTTACTACTAATATAACAGGGTTCTCTTATTTAACTATACAGTTTTACAAAGCTGCTAAATAATTGCTTTTTCTATCGGTAATCCTGCGTTCTTCCATTCGGGGTAACCATCCTGCAAACGCCTCACCCGGAAGCCATTTTTGCGTAACAACCTGACCGCTTCAAAAGCTAATACACAATAAGGTCCCCGACAATATGCCACGACCTGCTGTTTTGGATCAAACGTAGCGATATGCTTCTCCAGATTAGACAGGGGTACGTTGATCGCACCAGGAAGATGCCCCGCGGTATATTCCTCTGATGGCCTAACATCAAGAACGGTGACTAATCCCTCAGTTGCTCGTAACATCAGTTCTTCGCGGGAAATCGGTTCCATGCTGTCTTTACTTGTGAGATAGGTGCTCGCCAGGTGATCAACTTCTTCCAGATGTTTCACCGCCACGTTTCTTAAACTCACGACCAGGCCGTATACGTCATCGCCATTAAGTCGATAATACACGCGTTGCCCTTCTTTTCGCGAGACCACCAGCCCAGCGTGTCGTAACTGCTGTAGGTGCTGAGAAGTATTAGCTACACTTAGCTCCGTTACCCTGGCAAGGTCTTCTACCGAATAGTCACATTGCGCCAAAAACTCTAGTATCTCCAACCTGTTAGCACTAGCCATTGCTTTTGCAACCTGGGCGAACTGCTCAAATAGATTTTTTTTAAATGTGGCCATGATTATCGTATCCATTAAACTGTCACCCATAGTATTCAAGTAATTACTTGAATACAACCATAGCCTGCAGTATGGTATTCAAAAGAATAACCTTAAGGAGTGCTTTTATGTCGTTATCAGACTTCATTACCCAACACGAGGTAGCCGTTCGTCTGGGTTTCTTTTTTACTGTCTTTGGCTTAATAGCACTATGGGAAATTATCGCACCACGCCGAACGCTAAGCGTTTCTAAGGCCGTACGCTGGGTAAATAATCTGGGGCTGGTATTTCTCAATACCATCGTACTCCGCCTTCTTTTTCCTGCTGCGGCGGTAGGTGTAGCGGTTTTTGTTAAAGAAAATAATTGGGGATTACTCAACCATTTCCAGTTTTCATTCCCGCTGGCTGTGCTGATTTCAATAGTGGCGATGGATCTCGTCATTTACTTACAGCACCTGCTAGTGCACGCAGCGCCAACTCTATGGCGGTTACACCGTGTACACCACGCAGACCCAGATTATGACGTGACCACGGGGTCGCGCTTTCACCCGATTGAAATTATCCTTTCTATGTTGATAAAGTTCGCCACTATCATAGTATTAGGCCCACCCATCGTAGCGGTGGTTATTTTTGAAGTCGTATTGAACGCATTGGCCATGTTTAACCACGGTAACATTCGCTTGCCACTCGCTCTGGACCGCGTCTTGCGACTTATTGTTGTAACACCTGATATGCACCGGGTTCATCATTCGGTGGAGGACAACGAGACGAATAGTAACTTTGGTTTTAATTTATCCGTCTGGGATCATTTATTTGGAACCTATATCGATCAGCCGCGCGATGGGCATGAAATGATGGCCATTGGTATTCACAACTATCACGAAGCTAAACAGATCAGCTGGTTACCGGGTATGTTAACCCTGCCCTTCATCGGCAAAATTTCAAGTTATGCTATTAATCGTCGAGAGTGGAGCAAACGCAAAGATAGTTAAAGTTACTCGCATAAAACTGATCGATTGTGATAACAACGTATAAATCCAGGATCTATTCCTGGATGAAAATTTTCGTTATAGCCGCTAAATCCCTTTGATTATCATCATGCTACTTCATTAAACTTGCGGACTTATAAAAATTGATAACCAGGGCTTGATTGCGAAATGTTCACTTCTTCCTCGCTCATGTCGATCGATACATCTGCAAACAACGGCGTTGAAAGGTAGCGTTCGCCGGTATCCGGCAACATACAAAGAATAGTTGAACCTTCGGCTGCGGTTTCGGCGATTTTTAAAGCCCCGGCCAGGGTAGCACCGGCAGAAATACCGACAAAAATACCTTCTTTTACCGCAAGGTCTTTTGCACACTGGATCGCGAGCTTGCCGTCTATTGGAATAAGTTTATCAATACGACAAGCGTCTACAACTTCTGAGGTAAGTTTTGGTATAAAGTCTGGCGTCCAGCCTTGCAATGGATGAGGCGTCCAGCTTGGATGACTGGTGTTTTCAGTTTGCGCAATACCGCTACCGAGTAACGCCGCATTAATCGGTTCACAAACAATAATTTTGGTCTGCGGGCTTTTTTCTCTTAGTACACTGGAAACACCGTTTAACGTACCACCCGTACCATAGCCCGTTACCCAATAATCTAAGGTGATATCGGCAAAATCTTCTAAAATCTCTTCAGCCGTCGTCTTCCTATGCATTTCAGCATTTGCTGGATTTTCAAATTGTTTTGATTGCCACCATCCGTGTTTATCTGCCAGCTCTTCGGCCTTTTTGACCATCCCGGTACCTTTTTCAGATGCGGGAGTTAAAACAACTTTCGCACCTAAAAAACGCATTAGTTTTCGCCGCTCAACGCTAAAACTTTCTGCCATTGTTACCACCAGCAGGTAACCTTTTTGCGCGCAAACCATCGCCAAACCAATACCCGTGTTACCGCTAGTCGCCTCTACGATGGTTTGGCCTGGCTTTAATTCGCCTCGGCGTTCTGCATCCTCAATAACACCCAGAGCCAACCTATCTTTTACCGAACCCATTGGGTTAAAGGCTTCAATTTTGGCGAAAAGATTAACGCCTTTCGGGCCTAATTTATTGATGCGTACGACAGGCGTATGACCGATTGTTTCCAGAATATTTTCATAACGTTTACCCATTTCAATCTCCCTATTTTTAATGTGTTTCAATCAGACCGACATTCAACTAGCCGCTATTAATATATCGCCAATTTCAATTACTTCTTCGACCAAATCATCGGCGTGATGCCAATTTGTTCGAGCACCCAAGAAACACGGACGAATAACCAACTTATCACCCACCAGAGTGGTGCTAGGAATATTTACGCCATTTTTTATAAGTTGTCGATGAATGCGTTTATTCAGTTCATTGAGGTCATTAGACCGCTTATTAATATAGCGAAAACAACAGATCGACAAGGTGGGTTCGAGCACCAGCTCTAAATGTGGGTGTTGCTTTGCTAGTTTTGCTACACGCCTTGCCATCGCATTGTGTCGGCAAATCCGGCTTTTTAAACCTTCGACGCCAATTTCGCGAATCAATGCCCATACGATAGCACCGCGTGTAGGAGCGGATAACTCGACGCCTAGATTTTGGTATGGAAAGCCCAAACCGTCCATCGAATTTTCTATCAGGTCATCGTCAACGATAGTCGCCTCAATATAATCCGCTTTCCCTTGGGTAAACGTCTGCTCAAGTGCATCAACGTCATGCACAAACGTTGCGCCGATTCCAACGGGAGCGCCTAACCACTTGTGGGCATCGACCGTTACTGAATTAGCCAACGCGATACCTTTGTACAAATCATGTGTTTTAGGATCTAACGTTCCCGGCAAGCCATACGCCCCATCCACATGAAACCAAATATTGTGCTCGCGTGCTATCTCACCCATCTCTTGTAATGGATCGATAGACCCTGTATTGGTTGTACCTGCATTCGCAACAATGGCTACTGGCACAGCGTCTTTTTTCTTATCTTCTAATAGCTGTTTCTTGAGTGCCTCAGGGCACATCCGCATTTCATTATCTACGGCAATATGTACAACTGAATCCCATCCCATTCCCAATACTGCAGCCGACCGATGCACCGTATGATGGGCCTGTTTAGTTGCATAAATTTTACACGCGCGTTGTAAGCCATTTTTTGCTGGGTCCATACCTAATCGCTTAAACGCAGACTGTCTTGCAGCGCCCAAACCAATTAAGTTAGCGGTAGAGCCCCCACTGCTGTAGATACCCTGCATGCCTTTTGGTAAATCAAACATTTCAGATAGCCATTGAAGCGACAGGCCTTCCAGGTGGTTGAAGGCCGTCATACCAATTCTTTGAGGAGATGCAATAATTCCAGCGAGTGTGGCGATCGAACCGATGTCGGTCGCAGCTGACGTTATATAAGAAGTACAACCGGGGTTTGAAATTTGAGAGCCATTCGGAATAAGATGCTCCCCCATTTCCGCGATGACTTGTTTAGCACCTATACCTTGAACTGGAGCAGGCCCGCTTAACGCTGCTTTCCAACTATCAACATTAACCATCGCATCAACATGTTCGAAACGTTGAAACTCTTCTAGGTGTTCGTTTATTTGGCTAAAAAGTTCAGCAAGGTTGTCACACTCTGCTTGTTCTTTATACATCGTGTCTTCCATTTTTTACTCTACCCTAAACCAGTTTATAAGCTTGCATTAATGCTAAAGGCTAACATAGTTACATCTGTTTTGTTATTCGTTAAAAGCGCATACCTGTATGCATAGCCGTGCCGAAAATAGTAAACAGAATACTAGCAACAATAGACAAGATAATGAATGCTGGAATAGCCGCTATAGATAATTTTACCAAGAAGACAACCATTGATAAAAAGGGCATTTTAATATCGGTAATGCTGACCTCCTTTACGTGATTGTTGTCCATTAATCCCTCCCTAAGTTAGTTTTAAATTAAATGAGAATACTTTAAATATTGCAATGCAATATTTAAAGTATAATTTAGCTGTCAGTTTCTTTAAAAATATCCCTTAATATCATGTTGAATTATTTTTCACCGCTTCATTCAATGAAGCCTAGTTTCGCTATCATTTTAATGTTTGTATTTAGCAGCAGTTTTTCCGCTGAAGACAATTTAGATTTTATGCTCTTATCCGCTTCAAAGAGTTTTGCTAATGGCTATACATTGGTAGCGGTAACGGGCGATATTCACGAAGAATTTAAGGGTAAAGTCGCATACTTAGGCGTTGCTAAAAAAACAGATTCAGGCGCTGTTTGGAAAGCTGGTTATTTTGGTTACTACCCGAAACAGGATGATGGTGGTTACCACGAAGACCATAGGCTTAGAGGGTCGTTGAGCTATACATTCAAGCTGGACGGCTGGATGTTGACGCACCGTTCTCGGGTTGAATATAGAATGGGACAGACAGCTAATGGTTTTCGTTATCGACCCGCCTTAGAGTTATCCAGAGTATTGTCTACCGCCAAGAATAACTTTATTCCATACATCGAAGTTGAACCTTTTTATGACTTCAGGGCCGATAAAATAACTTTGTCGCTGCTAACCGCAGGGGTGAAATGGCCCGTTAGTTCAAATATCATTCTCAATATCGGGCATATGAATGTCTTTTTAGCCGAAGACAACCGACACATTAAAGGCCCCATTTTAGGCATCCATATCAAATTGTAAAAAGCCCCAGGAATCTGAGGCTTTTTACGAAATCCCAGACTACTAACAGTCTACTTAAAAGGTAATTACGAACCCTTCAATATACTCTAAGCCTTCTGCAGGATAAGAATCAATGCTGTCCTGTTGGTGTACGTAAAACTAATCCATCCAACTCTGCCGTGGCTGTAATTTGACAAGTAAGGCGCGAGCTTTCGTCGCGGCTATCGGTCAAATCTAACATTGAGTCTTCTGTTTCGCCCATCGGCTCAAGCTTATCTTTCCACGCGGCATCAACGTGTACGTGGCAGGTTGCACAGGCGCATACACCACCACAGTCTCCATCGATACCAGGTATCATATTATCGACAGCGGCGTCCATCAGGTTGCTACCTTCTTCAACGTCGACCTCGCGACTTGTGCCATTAATTTCAATATAGGTTACTTTAATCATTATTTTCTCTCTGTAAATTAATTAGATTTAATACCATTTTTCGCAAACAAATATCCACTCAAGCCTTATTCTTAAATCAGTTCTTTCGCCGCTATTGTTACGTCTTTCAAGCGCTCAACTGAAACATCTAACCCCTTGGTCAGTATGTTTTTCCCAGCAACAAACTCAGCTGGGGAGTTAATCGTATCAACAGCAAGCAAACGACCTTCTCGCAAATAAAACACCGCAAATGAACGACTATCAGGTTCGCCTCGCACGACCGTTTGGTCGTATCCCATATTGATCCCGACCGTCTGCAGTTTTACGTCGTATTGATCCGACCAGAACCACGGCACCTGGGCATAAGGTTTATCTTTTTCGCAAATGCTTGCCGCGACGGTTTTGCCTTGTTCAATCGCGTTATGTACCGACTCAAGGCGCATACGGCGCTGATAAAATGGATTCGGGTGATTAGTGCAATCGCCTACTGCATAGATATTAGCGACCGATGTTCGACAATACTCGTCCACCGTTATGCCATTGTCGCATGCAATACCGGCTGATTCCGCCAACTCGACATTCGGCAATAAACCAATGCCAACCACCACCATATCAGCCAGTACCCGCTGACCCTTATTCGTTATCAGTGCCGCAACATTAGCCCCTTCATCTTCAATCGATTCAAGCAAGGTATCGCAATGTATCGACACTCCAGCTTGCTGGTGTATTGATTGAAAAAAACCAGCGACTTCTGGGCAAGCCACCCTTGCCAATAGGGTAGGCTGTGCTTCTAATACGGTAACGTTCAGGCCGTGTTTGGCGGCTATCGCCGCTGTTTCAAGGCCAATATAACCACCGCCGACTACCGCCAAACGCGTACCGGCGGCAAACTTGCTTTGCATCGCCTCGACGTCGCCGAGTGTTCGCAAATAATGCACCGCTGGGTGATTTGCACCCGAGCAGTTTAAACGACGAACTCGGCCACCCGTAGCAAATATCAAATGGTCATATGATTGCTTCAAACCACTTTCTAATGATAGTTGCTGCGCCGTTGTATCAATCGACACAACCGTTTCTCCGAGTAAACATTCAACATTAATCTTCTCGTAAAACGCGGCTGGCTTAATGAATAGGCGTTCCTTAGGCATTTCACCCGCGAGATAAGCCTTAGATAGTGGCGGTCGTTGGTAAGGCAGGTCAGGCTCATCGCCGATCAGCACGATCCGTCCGTCAAACCCTTCTCGGCGCAAACTGACCACCGTTTGCGCACCAGCCTGTCCAGCACCAATAATGACAGCTGTTTCAGTCATAGCTTATGTTTTCTGCTTATTTAAGATTGATTCGCACAGGCAACGAGTTATAGCCTCGCAACACCACAGAATGAGCGCGAACGGGTTCACCTACGACTTCGATACACGCCGTTGGCCAAAGCTTAAGCAGTTCTTCCCATAGCACGCGTACTTGCATTTCAGCCAGTCTATTACCCACACAGCGGTGGATACCAAAACCAAATGAAATATGTTGACGCGGACGTTTGCGATCAATAATAAATTCTTCCGGGTTCTCAATCATATCCGTATCGCGGTTAGCCGATACGTACCACAGCATCACTTTGTCGCCTTTGCGGATCAATTTGCCGCCAATTTCAATATCTTCCATGGCAGTTCTTCGCATAGAGGCTAACGGCGTCTGCCAACGAATAATTTCAGACACCATAGAGTCAACCAGCTTAGGGTTGTCACACAGTTTCTGATACTGATCTGGGTTTTGATTTAACGCTAATATACTGCCCGTCATACTATTACGCGTCGTATCGTTACCACCAACGATCAACAATACCAAGTTACCCAGAAACTCATTCGGCGTCATATTTCTGGTCGCTTCTGAGTGCGCTAGCATGGAGATAAGGTCAGGCTTGGGCTCTGCATTAACGCGCTCATTCCATAAACCGGTAAATACCGCCAAGCATTCTGCCATTTGCTCGAACTTATATTCTTCAGAAACATAATCTTCCGCACCCGGCATCGCCGATACAGCGTCTGACCAATGAGTTAACTTCCGTCTATCATCCCAGGGGAAATCAAATAAGGTGGCGAGCATCTGCGTAGTCAGCTCAATAGAGACTCGCTGAACAAAATCAAACGTTTCTCCGACCGGTAATTCACTCAGTATTTTTCTTGAACGCGTGCGTATCGTCTGCTCCAGATTTGCCAAATTTTCTGGTGAAACAATCGGGCTGACCGTTTTACGTTGTGCGTCATGCTTAGGTGGATCCATCGCGATAAACATTTCCGCGCCAAGGCCAAGGTTACCGTCTTGAATGGTGATGCCACCATTGCTCGTATCCGATGAAAACACCTTGGTGTTCATCTCAACTTCTATGATGTCTTTATATTTACTAATCGACCAATAAGGGCCAAATTCACTGTCTTTACAGTAATGAACAGGCTCTTCTTTGCGTAAACGTTCAAAATAGGGCCACATCGTGTTACTGCTAAATAATGCCGAATTTGCCACATCAAGATCCTCGAGTGGAATGGCATTTACCGCCTGTCTAACTTCATCGCTTACCGTTGAATCAATGATTTTCTTTTGCGCTACGCTCATGAGTGTGCTTCCTCTACATTAAAGTATGTTGTCGAACAAATTGATTTAAACCAATAACCCAGCTGGATGTTTAAGAAAACATGCCATTTATAGCTTGATTAAAGTTACCTAACGTTCGTTATACTAGCGCATCCGCCTGCAAAAAAAAAGCTTATTTCCTGGCGAATTGCTAAATCGATTTAAAATTGATTTACGTGGGAGCAGACCATCAGGCAATTACGATGTGCTGCTGTATCCGTATCAAATGGTTGTTTTCAAAAGATATTAGAGAAAAACTTTTTGGTTATTAACAGCACACTCTGTTGCCTGACTCTAAGCCAATGTTAGCTTTGCCAAATAATCGTAATGCGGCCCCTGCTTGACTACTTCAAAGTCGAAACCATTTGCTTCCGCGGCGTCCTGTAACAGTTCTTCTGATACGTACAGCCAGTTAAACGGATCGCCGCTGATATTTTTATACGCCAGGTTAAAAATGACTTCGCCGTGATATTTATCGTTTATATCAATCAAGTAAGAGCCGTCCTCTTCTTCAAACATATAGATGAGGTCGGAGCTGTCTAATAAGATTTGGCCCTTGGGCGCTAACAGTCTTTTGGCGTGACTAAAAAACTCATCGAAGCCGTCCAGAGTTTGCACCAGGCCAATACCGTTCATTAAAAACATCAGGGTATCAAACTGACCTTCCGTGTAATCATAAAAGTCGATGAGTTGTACATTTTTAAGGCCCCGTTTACGCATCACCTCAACCGACGCTGGGGAAACGTCAATAGCTGTAACATCTAAGCCCTGCCGCTGCAAATACAGGCTGTGCGAACCAGCACCTGCACCCACGTCCAGCACTTTACCTCGCGCTTGTTGTAGCGCAATTTGTTCTAACTCCGGGCATTGTTCATAGGATCTAAAAAAGTAGCTGGGTAAAAGCGTATCGTCTTCCGCTATATCCATTTTTACTTCAATAGGAATGTCTTCGCCCGTTTCTAAATAATCCAGCAGCGCTGAACCGATCGGGTCTTTGTTTGCAGCTAGAAGCATTCGCTAATTTCCTGTTTGTTGTGCCTTGGCTATCAGCGGGCCTAATGAACGAACATAAGTCACGAGAGCATCTAGCTCGGCTCCTTTAATATTGGCAAAAGAAGGCATTATAAAACCGCCTTTTTGGATCACATCTTTCATTTCATCCGTGAGCAAGGTTGAGCTCGTTAAGTCAAAAAACAGGCTGAATTTACCGCTGCCGTCTGCACCATGACAGGCCGCACACGCTTGCGCGTATATTTCTGCACCATTAGCACCCGCCCTGGGTTGATAATCGTTGGCAAAACAGGCCGTTGAAAATACGGCTAGCAATAGTAATGCTATTCTCATTTAATCCTCTCCTTATTGAGATTGCTGTTCTTGTTTTTTTCTCTTCTTATCCTGCCGATGTTGCTCAATGATGTGTTCCATTTCACCACCAATATGCGCTTCACCACGTTGTTTAGCCAGTTCTATTTGGTGCTGACGCTCAATATAGCGTGCTTTTTGTTCTTCGTCTTTGTTATCAAAACAATGGTGACAACTAATACCCTGCTGGTAATGCTGGTGCAGCTTGTCCTGTTCTGTAATAGGCATTCTGCAACCGAAACATTGGTCGTAAACGCCTTTTTCTAAGTGGTGGTCAACCGACACGCGGTTATCAAACACAAAACACTCGCCTTCCCACATCGTTTTCTCGACTGGTACTTCTTCCAGATATTTTAGAATACCACCTTCAAGATGATACACCTCGTCAAAACCTTGCTGTTTGAGATAGGCGGTGGATTTTTCGCAGCGAATACCACCGGTGCAATACATCGCCACTTTTTTATGTTTTGACGCATCCAAGTTTTCTTTAACGTAGCTGGGGAATTCTCGAAAAGTTTCTGTATTCGGGTTAACCGCGCCTTTAAAAGCGCCTATCGCTACTTCGTAATCATTTCGCGTATCCACCAATAAGACGTCTGGGTCGCTAATCAGCGCGTTCCAATCTGCTGGTTTCACGTAACTGCCGACGATATGGTTAGGGTCAATATCTTCCACGCCCATCGTCACGATTTCTTTTTTCAACTTAACCTTGGTACGGTTAAATGGTTGAGCGTCCACGTACGATTCTTTATGCACCAGACTCGCAAAGGCTTTTTGCCCCCTCAACCAGTCGAGCAAATGATCCACCGCCTGACGTTTGCCAGCGACAGTGCCATTAATGCCCTCGGCGGCGAGCAGCAAGGTGCCTTTAATGCCGTGATGGTTCATCAACTTGAGTAAAGGCTGTTTCAGGGAGGTGTAATTATCCAAACGGACAAAATGGTAGAGCGCACAAACAACGTAGTCTTGATCTTTCATAGCTTTCCTTCTGTTAGCTGGCTGGAACGTAAATCCAGTGCCTAATGCGGCATTGTAACAAATAGGCTAAGCGGACTGAACGTTAAAACCTATGCGGCATAGTCCTTCAGGGTTATTATTTGATTTAGATCATCATCACTCAAATACATTTCACCGTCCTGGATATTACATTGCAGTGACATCGTGCGTTTAATCATCGACTCGACACCGTCCGCGCCAATATGAAATACCTTGAGGTTGCTAAAACGCTTTAAATTCGCCTGCTGTTGTTGCCACCAAACCGTCGCTTTACCTTCGTGGTAAGTATAAATAATTACCTGCTTAGCGCGCCCGCAAGCCTTACGGATTCTCTTCTCGTCCGGCTGCCCCAGTTCAATCCACAGCTCAATTTCACCGGTCAACGATTTTTGCCAAAGCTCCGGCTCGTCATCTGTACTCAAGCCCTTGGTAAAGCTAAGCCGCTCGTGAGCATTCGCCATAAAAGCGATTAATCGAACCATAAACCGAAAATCATTCTCCGAAGGGTGTTGCGCCACCGTTAATTCATGCAGTTGATAATAGTGTGAATCCATATTGGCAATATTAAGAGACACTTTATTGATCGTAGAGCTAATGGCCATAGGTTGGTATTTCTTTAATGAGCGTAAAAATTGAGTAGAAGTGTCGTGGGAATTGCCAGCCTCATTATGAATCAATTAGATGAATCAATCGACCTTTGTGCCATTATTCAACATCAGGTTTCACCCTGACGGGCGAGTCACTCTTTTGTCTATAGCAACATAGCTGAGCCAAACAGCTTTATCGTTTGTGCGACAACTTGTGCCCTCGGGTACAAAAGAGTAACCAGAAAAATGCCACCTACTACCTCACCTAACGTTCCCTCAAAATAGAAGCTTTTTCCAACTGCTGTGGAACTCGTCCAAAAAGCTCTGCGCCCAGCACCCACAGGGCATAAGTTTCATTGAAGCAGAAGTAAAGCACTTCTGCTTAATTCAGCTTTAACAGCCACAGCGGAAAGCCTTGTAAAAAGCATCTATTCTCCGGTGAGGTAAAAGGGAAAAAAATCAAAAGCGTTCAAGCAGTTCATGGCTTTTAAATTTCCCCTTTATCGCGCTAGCAATTATTTTTTTCGGAATAGAGAGTGCGTTGTTTTAAAGCTGAATTGAAGTAGCCGTATCACTTCAATGAAACTTATACCCGCAAGGGGCACTAGTGCCCTGTGGGTAGAGGTAGCGAGTATATAAGACATGGATGTGCTGTAGTAGAGCAGTGCACGCCTACAAGGATGTAGGCGGTAGAACGACTCAGGAGACAAAGTCGAGGAGCAATTGCCGAGCGCACACCCGAAATCATTTATTATTTTGCGATTGGGTGCCTTTTTCTTTGGTTCGTTTCTTTTAGTCGAATAGGCGGATATCTGTTATCCGCATTTATGAGATTTATATCTTTAGGTGATGGGAAAGCAAAAGAAATGAACTCCCTCGCGGCAGCGAAAACACTCTAACATATCAGCTACTACCAATAGATATTACTATAGTCAGCTACTACACGACAACATAGAACACCCCACCTTATGCTTCGCCCAATCCGGTCTTTTTTGATTCAGCTGTTCATGCTCTGGTTGTTCGTCATAAGGGCGTCTTAACACCTCCAACAACTCGTTAACCATAGAATGATCACCCTGTTCTGATTTATCAATCGCTAATTGCGCCAGATAATTCCGCAATACGTATTTTGGGTTAACGCCATTCATCAAGGCGCTGCGTTGCTCTTTTGTAATCGAGTCTTGCTGGCTTCTTTTGGCGTACGCGACAAGCCACGTGGTTAATGCGTCTTGCGCTTTGCCTTCCATTACTTCCGGATAAAATGCCGGCCTTAGTTGATCTATTGCCGCCTGACTATCGAATGATTCTTTGCCTACAAGTACGTTTGCTAATCGCCTGAAGAATATCGTCATATCGGTTTCGTGCAAGCCAAAGAACGCGAGTAATTGTTTAATTAACTCGCCGTCTTCATCTTTAACCAACGACAGGCCGAGCTTTTTACTCATCATCGCTTGCCATTGCCTGGCGTATTGATCCGCGTAGTTATTCAATGCTTGCTCTAAGGGTGCCACTTCCTCAATCAATGGGTAAATAGCATTAGCTAGCTGGTATAAGTTCCAATGCGCTATTTGCGCTTGTTGGCCGAACGCGTACCGGTGGTGCGTGGCGTCGGTGGTATTGGGCGTCCAGTCTGGGTCGTACGACTCTAACCAGCCGTAGGGGCCGTAATCAATCGTCAGCCCAAGTATCGACATATTGTCGGTATTCATCACGCCGTGTACAAAACCCACGCGCATCCAGCCCACCAGCATATCGCAGGTGCTTGCACAAATTTCTTCAAACCATTTAATGTAGGTCTCTTTGCTCGGCTCTGGCAGATGCGGAAAGTCGGTGCTAATCGTGTAATCGGCAAACTGTTTTAACAGGCCAACGTCTTGTTGCGCGTAGTATTGGAAATGTCCAAAGCGCGTAAATGAAGGCGCTAAACGGCAGACCACTGCACCGGGTTCTGGCGCTGGATTGCCGTTGTACATGACGTCACGCACCACTTGTTCGCCAGTGGTAACGAGGCTTAAAGCGCGGGTCGTTGGAACGCCCAGGTGATACATCGCTTCACTACACAAAAACTCTCTGATGGACGAACGGAGCACCGCTAAACCATCGGCAGTTCTGGAATACGGCGTTGGCCCCGCGCCTTTTAATTGCAGCGCCCATCGTTTGCCCTGTTTATTGATGATTTCGCCCAGGTTAATGGCCCGTCCATCGCCCAATTGCCCCGCCCAGTTGCCAAATTGATGGCCGCCATAACACGTTGCGTAAGACTGCATGCCATCAAGTTGTTCATTACCTGAGAAAGCATTAAGAAATTGCTCTGATTGGCAGTCTTGCTCAGTTAAATCGAGCAGTGCCGCCGCTTCTTTCGAGTACGCCACCAATGAGGGCGTGTGCATTTTTTTGGGCGTCGTCCAGGAGAAACACGCACCTTGTACCTGCCGCGGGTAGTTTTGCGTTATTTCATCGGCCGGTAATTGGCTTACAAAACGATTATCGAAGTTTAATGCCTGTTTATTCATAGTGTTTCGTTATTGCTGAGTGTTAGGTCGGCGAATACAAAGCCGTCACGCTCGACTATTTCGCCCGATACGATATCAATCGGGCGTTTAAACATGGGCCCATCGTAGGTAAAACTATGGAACTCGCCATTTTCGCCGCAGGGGTCAACGCCTTCGGGCAAGTCGGTTAAAAACTCTTGATCAAATTCGCGTCCGACAAAGCTGGTGGATAATTGCTTTGGGTCAACGCAGGTAATTCGTGTTTTTAGCCCACCGCTTAACATCGCCTGCGCTAATTCATCGGTGGGTATTTTCCAGAGTGGGAAGAGTGGCTGCAGCCCTGTTGTTTTTAAATTATCTTCACGATACTGGCGGATATCTTCTAAATACAAATCGCCGAAAGCCATATGCGTAATGTCCTGACCTTCGATAGATTTAAAAAAATCGTTCATCGCCTGGTTATAGGCTTCGTTACTGCACGGATGCGGGATATTGATGATATGTAAGGCTAAGCTTGCGGCCTGAGCCTGCTGTTCTAACAGGGTGACCCGGACGGCGTGCATGGCGACGCGTTGGTGGGTTTGGTTGACCGTTGTAACCAGGCCAACTAATTCGATACCGGGATCTTGCTGTAACTGGTAAAGCGTCCACGCGCTATCTTTGCCTGAACTCCACGACAATAAGGTACGTTTTTTTTGCACGTTTTATAGTTGTTCGACGACGTGCTCAAACACGACAATTTTTTGCCGCACGTCCTCTGGTATTAATGAAGCTCGCTGCTGCACAAAGTCGAACCAGACCATCACGCCCTTACTCGTAACAACCGGCTTATCCTCGCCCTTGCGATAAATATCCGCCAGAATCGTCGCGCTCTTATTGCCAATTTTGCTTATCCGAGTACGCACTTCCAGTGCAGCGGGGTAATGCACCTGTTGTATATAAGAACACTGTATATCGGCAATAACCCATCCCGATTCCATGCCGACGATGAGCGGCATATTCATCACATCTTCACAATACGCGACGCGACCCGATTCAATATAACGAACAAATTGAACGCCATTGATATGCCCAAAGATATCGGCATCGCCCCATCTTACGGAAATAGGAAAAATATGTGAAAAATGCGCTTTGCTCATTACCACCTCAGTAGATTAAAAAGTTTTTCGTCGTAACATCATTATAAGCCGATACGCTTTTAAACGAATTCGACTAGCCTAGCATATCTCCATCCACGGACTGCTCAAAGTGAGCTTTATTAAAAATTGAATTCAGTACCTACTCGTTTATTTTCAGTAATAAGCAGACGGCTACTTGACGCCCCGCTCGACTTCACCTTGTTTATTAAGCACTCGCTTTACGATTTTTCCCGCCGCATTTTTTGGTAAGGCGTCTAAAAATTTAACTTTCCTGGGAACCTCGTAACTACCCAGGTACTGACGACACCAGCCGCGAATATCGGATGATTCGGCCTCGAAACCCTCTTTTAATACGATATAGGCGACGGGGATTTCACCGTGCAGATCGTTTGGCTCGCCGATGACAGCGGCCTCTAGCACCGCTTCAAATTGATACAATACTTCTTCGATGATTCGTGGATACACGTTCATGCCATTGACAATGACCATGTCCTTTTTTCGATCGAGTATGCTGAAATAACCATCTTCATCTTGATTGCCTAAATCACCGGTTAAGAACCAGTCGCCGAGAAATGTTTCCGCCGTTTCAACAGGTAAATTCCAATAGCCCTTCATCACACTATCACCGCGAACGGCGATTTCACCGATTTCACCCAATGGCATTTCATTACCTTGCTCATCGACTATTTTCATTTCAACGCTCGGTACGGGCAGCCCAACACTTCCTAATTTTCTAACACCACCTATTGGGTTGACGCAGGTAACTGGCGAGCACTCAGTTGGCCCATCGCCTTCATAAATGGGGGTGTTAAATTTCTTTTCAAAGCGGTTAAGCACGTCAACCGGCATCGACGCGCCACCCGAAATACACATTCGGATTGAGTCAAAGCGGCTAGCCTTATCGTCTTTCGTATTGAGCAATACGTTATACATACTTGGCACACCAAGAAATACAGTAGATTTTGTTTTTTCTATAATATTCAATAAGTTGTCTGGCTCGAACTTTGGTATCGGCACAAAACAACAACCGTGCGTTAGCGGCGTTAACATGCCCACCGTGGCGGCAAACGCATGAAACATAGGCAAAACCAGCGCGATCACGTCTTTTTTCGCGACCCAGTTCATCGCTACAAAGACGCTATCGGTATTTGTTACCAGGTTTAGATGCGTTAGCATCGCCCCTTTCGGGTGTCCGGTTGTACCCGATGTATATAAAATTGCCACCAGGTCATTATCGACATCGATATCTAATTCTGGCGGTACGCCATTATTATTGAAGGCCTCGTCCCAATCCGTAGATTTTTCGCGTTCCGCGCTGATACACAGGGTAAATAAGGGGTTTTGAAGCTGGCTGATAGTCACCTCAACATTTGCCTCAAAGGCGTCGTGATAAATGAGCCCAGAGACCTCTGAATTCTCCATCACGTAGGCAATCTCAGTTGGTTTTTGCAACAAGTTAATGGGTACTACGACGGCACCAGCTTTAACAATACCCATATAGGCGATCGCAAATTGTGCGCTATTGATGCAGTACAATGCTATTCTATCGCCCTTAATAACGCCTTTTTCTATTAAACCAACGGCCAATTTATCGGAGGCTACTTTGAGTTCTGAAAATGTATATTTTTTTTCATTGTCAAGAATCGCCGTTACATCAGAAAATTGATCGGCCGCGTTATTGAAGGCCTGTAGTAAAGATAGCTTAGAGTTCATTCGACCCGTCTCTTTATAAATTTTATTGAATACCCTTTATTGATCAAATTAACGACTGACATGAGGCCATTAATCGGCCCTATCTAGCGATAAAAAATTAGCTAAGAGGCGTTAATATACCGTAAGGGCTGATCGGCTTGATAGTTGTCGGTCTGGCTACTTAACGATAGTTAAAACAGGCTTTTTCTTTTTAACTTCCGGCTTTTTATCTTCAGGCTCAGTGGATATGTCTTCGTCAAAACGCTCATCAAACATCATGCCTTTGCCATTTTCCTTGGCATAGACGGCTAACACAGCATTGATCGGCACATATAAATTTTCAGATATACCAGAAAATCTAGCCGAGAAAGATACCGCGTCATTATCTAAAATCCAATGCTGAACCGCATTAGGGTGCGTGTTCAGAATGATTTTACCATCAGATATATAAGTCGTCGGAACTTCAACGCCGGTAAACTTTGCGTCCACCAGTAGGTAAGGCGTTAAACCATTATCAACAATCCATTCGTGTAAGGCTCGAATTAAATATGGCTTTAAAGGATTCATCAATAAGTACTACGATGCCAATAAAGCGTGACTTTCCATCATGTCGCGCTCTTCAGTACTCAGACTATTCTGGAAAGCTTCGCGCTTCGTTACCCGATTGGTGTAATCGATAATGGCGCTGGCTTCTTTCGGTAGTTCTATTCCATAGAATGGAAGGCGCCATAGAAGCGGAGCTAATACGCCATCTACCAGTGTAAACTCATCACTTAGGAAGTATTTATTTGCTTCAAATAACGGGATAGCCGCTATTAAATTTTCTCTGAGCAGTTTTTTGGCTTTCGCAGCTTTCTTCTCACCGGCGTTGATTATATCGTCCAGTAATGTATACCAGTCTTGATCTATCCGGTGAATCAACAGGCGCGAACGAGCTCTTGATACAGGATCAATAGGATATAGCGGAGGGTGCGGGAAGCGTTCATCTAAATACTCCATAATGATTCTGGAGTTAAATAATGATAAATCTCTATCTATCAGGATAGGTAGCGTTCCGTATGGGTTAAGCTCTTGTAAATCTTCAGGGAACTCTTTCCCGTCAACGTACTCAATTTCTGCTGAGGCACTTTTTTCATTTAAAATAAACCGAGCTCTGTGGCTATAGTGGCACAGTGGGTCAGCAAAAAGCGTCATGATTGATTTTCTATTTAGTACGTTTATCATCGTTGTATCCAATTTGTTAGAAACATAAAAGCCTTATGTTAATACACAAGGCTTTCAAAGTATGAAAGGCACCTTTTAGTGAATGTCTTTCCAGTATTCTTTTTTGAGCAAGTAGAAAATAACTATCATCAGTAAAATAAATGCTAATACTTTCCAACCAAGCTTTTGACGTTCCATTTTAGCTGGCTCGCCCATGTAGACCATAAAGTTCACCAGGTCATTCATCGCTTGATCAAATTCTTTTTCATTCATCCGGCCTGGCTGAGCAATTTCTAGTTTTTCTATCACCGATCGAGTAACGCCATCAGCGGATACCACTTCCTTATAGACGGCTTTTTGCAAACCTTGAAGATCAGCCAGCACGTGGGGCATACCTACTTTAGGAAACAGTGCGTTATTTACGCCAAAAGGACGCGACTCATCTATATAGAAACTTTTTAGGTAGGTATACAGCCAATCTGCACCGCGTGAACGAGCGATTAACGATAAATCTGGTGGGTTCACACCAAACCATTTCTCCGCATCTTTAGGCCGCATCGAAATAGTCATACCATCAAATATTTTCTCACCAGTGAACATCAGGTTAAGCTCTACCAGTTCTGGAGAAATAGCCAGATCTTCGGCCATTCTTGAGTACCTGAGCTGTTTAGCAGAGTGACAACTTAAGCAATAATTGACAAAGTATTTTGCCCCTCGTTGTAGCGAAGCCTCGTTACCCAGATCAATCGTCGCTGTTTGCAGTTCCACCTGTCCGCTTGACGCCAACGTTTGTGATGAAAACAGTATCAATAAAAACAGAATTAACTTTTTCATTTGTCCTCTACCCTCTCTGGAACATGTTTATCCTGGCCTATATTGGAATAAAAAGGCATTAATAAGAAAAATGCAAAATATACCAACGTGAAAAACCTAGAGAACCAGGTTCCCATCGTCGTCACAGGCTGCATGCCAAAATAACCTAAACCAATAAAGCTGATAACAAAGGCAATGATTGCGGCCTTAAAGACTGGGCCTCTATAGCGTATTGATTTATTCACGCCTCTATCCAACCAGGGTAACAAGAACAGAACGATAATCGCACCAGCCATCGCTAACACTCCGCCGAACTTGTCCGGCACCGCCCTTAACACGGCGTAAAACGGTGTGAAATACCAAACAGGAGCGATATGCTCAGGTGTTTTCAACGGATCGGCTGGCACAAAGTTCGCGTGTTCTAAGAAATACCCACCCATTTCAGGAAAATAGAAAATAATCAGCGCAAAAACGAACAGGAACACCCCTACCCCGACTAAGTCTTTAACTGAATAATAAGGATGAAAAGGAATGCCGTCTAAAGGAACACCTTTTTCATCTTTATGCTTTTTAATTTCAATGCCTTCCGGGTTATTTGAACCGACCGCGTGCAAAGCCACGATATGCATGAAGACCAAAATAACCAGCACCAAAGGAATGGCGATGACGTGGAATGCAAAAAATCGATTTAACGTCGCGTCGGAAATAACGTAATCACCACGCAACCATAAAGCTAAATCTTCGCCTACGTATGGAATGGCACCAAACAAAGACACAATAACTTGTGCACCCCAGTATGACATTTGACCCCAGGGCAGTAAGTAACCCATAAATGCTTCAGCCATTAGCGCCACATAGATAATCATGCCGAATGTCCAAACCAGTTCACGGGGTTTTTTGAATGAACCATAAATCAGACCGCGGAACATATGCAGGTAAACCACAATGAAGAAAGCTGAAGCGCCGGTTGAATGCATATAACGAATCAGCCAACCCCACTCAACGTCACGCATGATGTATTCAACAGAATCAAAAGCTAACTGTGCGTCGGGCTTGTAGTTAATGGTTAAGAAAATACCGGTAATAATTTGATTGATCAACACTAAAATGGCTAGTGAACCAAAGTAATACATCCAGTTAAAGTTTTTAGGCGCGTAATATTCCGCCAGATGTTCGTTCCAAACTTTGCTCAGGGGGAATCTGGCGTCAACCCAGCCTAATGCATCTTTTAACATGCCACTCATTACGCTTGCCCTCCATCTGTACCAATTAGAATTTTGCTGTCTGTTAAATACTTATGCGGTGGAACGACCAGGTTCAATGGTGCTGGCACTCCAGCGTACACACGGCCAGACAAGTCGAACGTTGAGCCGTGACAAGGACAGAAAAACCCACCTTTCCAGTCTGGCCCTAAATCTTCCGGTGCTATTTCCGGTCTGAAAGTCGGTGAACAACCTAAATGAGTGCAGATACCCACGGCTAGAAAAACTTCTGGTTTTATTGAGCGATTAGTATTTTTACAGGACTCGGGTTGCTCAGACTCATTTGACTCAGGGTCTCGCAGCTTGTCGCTCATCTCGGCCATTTCGGCTATCACCTTGTCAGAACGCTTTAAAATCCAAACTGGCTTTCCTCGCCATTCGACACGAATCAATTGCCCTTGTTCTAATTTGGCAATATCCGCTTCTACTGGTGCGCCGGCCGCCTTAGCGCGTGCACTAGGGTTCATTGATTTTAAAAAAGGCACCGCGACATAAACCGCGCCAACCCCTGTGACTGCCGTAGCTGCGGCGGTTAAAAATAGGCGTCTGCGCTTATCTACTACCTGTTCGCTCATCTAACTCTCCATAAATAATCATAAACTACGCATACAAGTTTTTGTACGGCACTTAAATTGTGCGGCATTTTAGCATATTATGATTATTTATTGGGTTGCCAAAAGCACCTTAAATAGACAAATTTCGACGTAAAACTCGCATTTTAAAGTATTTATTAATTTAATATCAACGCAAGTTGTCGCAGAAATAGTCTGTTTTCTTCGGCTGAACCCACCGTTACTCTCAAACAATTTTCAGGTAGCCCGGCTACATTACCCATCTTTTTAATTAATACCCCTGACATCTTTAAGGCGTCGAAAACGCGTTCTGCCGAATCTGTTTGTAGCGCAAACAACAAAAAGTTCGCCTCACTGGGAAAAACACGTACGCCATTTAATTTAGCCAGCTCATCAAGCATGCTTTCTCGTTGCTGACATATCTGCTCGGCCTGAGCGTCTAAAACATCAATGTGTTTAAACGCGAACCGAGCCGTTAACTGGCTGAAAACGTTAATATTATAAGGCAGCCGAATTTTCTCAAACTGCTCGGTCAGACTGTGATGCCCCACCATAAAACCCAGTCGAAGGCCTGCCAGACCTAATTTAGATACCGTGCGCATCACTAAAACATTTTTGAAATCTTTTGCCTTATTTAAAAATGTTTTTTGCGCAAAGGGCTGGTAAGCCTCATCAATGACAACAATTCCATTCGTTGCTTCGATAATACTAAACACGTCATCGTCGTTAAATAAATTGGCGGTAGGGTTATTGGGGTAGGCTAAAAAGATGACCGACGGATTAAATTGTTTAATGGCCGTCAGCATTTCTGACATATTTAAACTAAAGTCGTCGTTAAGAGGCACGCCGACGAAAGATAATCCTAGTGAGCGAGCTATATGTTGATACATCACAAAGCTCGGTGCCGGTGCCATTACACAGGCGTCGTTATTCATCGCCATCAAAACCATCTGTATCAACTCATCCGAACCATTGCCTAAAACAAGTCCCAAATCAGCATCGATACTAAAGCATTCGCGCAAAGCTACCACGAGCTTGGTAGCCGTAGGATCAGGGTATCGATTCGGTTCGGCTTCGGATATCAGGTCAAGCCATTCGTCCTTCATCTGTTGCGGCCACGGAAATGGGTTTTCCATAGCGTCTAATTTAACTAAACCAGTCGCCTCAGGCACGTGGTAAGCCTGCATTTTTTTAATTTCGGGACGAATTAAATCCTGTAAATTTTTTGTTTTTTGTCGCACTTTATTTATTGCTTTAATTTGCGAAATTCAGCGGACCTTGCATGGGCAGTTAATGATTCCCCACGAGCCAGTACAGAAGCCGTGTCGGATAATAACGACGCGCCTTGCTGGCTGCAGTTTATCAGGCTGGTTCTTTTTTGAAAGTCATACACGCCCAATGGCGAGGAGAATCTCGCCGTTCCAGACGTAGGCAATACGTGGTTCGGCCCGGCGCAATAATCCCCTAACGCCTCCGGAGTATAACGGCCCATAAAGATAGCGCCAGCGTGATGTATTTTATCGACCCAGCGTGAGGGATTATCTACCGACAGTTCCAGATGCTCGGGAGCAATTCTATTGGCGATATCGACGGCTTGCTGAAACGTTTCCGCATAAATCAAAGCACCTCGACTTTCCAAAGAGGCCTTGATGACTGCAGAACGTTCCATGCTGGGCAATAAGGCCTGAATACTTTTTTTAACTTCTTCGATATAGTTAGCGTCTAGAGATATCAGTATCGACTGGGCATTTTCGTCGTGCTCAGCCTGCGCAAACAAATCCATAGCTATCCAGTCGGGGTTTGTTTGCCCGTCACAAATAATCAAGATTTCCGAGGGACCCGCTATCATATCGATACCGACCTGCCCAAAAACCAGTTTTTTTGCCGTTGCCACGTAAATATTTCCAGGACCCACTATTTTATCCACCGCGGGCACTGTTTCGGTCCCATAGGCTAGCGCGGCGACCGCTTGCGCACCACCAATTCTAATCACTTTGTCGACGCCCGCTAACCAGGCTGCTGCTAGCACCAAACTATTGAGTTCACCATTTGGCGTGGGTGTGACCATAATAATTTCAGACACGCCCGCTACCTTTGCCGGAATAGCATTCATTAACACCGACGAGGGATAGGCAGCCTTTCCGCCGGGCACATAAACACCGACGCGATCTAGCGGCGTGATTTTTTGTCCTAGCGTATTACCCAACTCATCGTTAAAACTCCACGACTGTAGTTTTTGCTGTTCTGCATAAGCACGAATTCTATCCGCAGCGCAGCTCAAAGCAGCTGCTTGATCGGCGGGCAATTCATTCCAGGCGCTTTCTAATTGTTCACGCGGAACAACTAAGCTATCAGCCGCAGCCGGCCAATGATCAAAATCGTTGGTATAGGAGCACAAGGCTGAATCACCTTTCTTTCGGACTGTTCTGATGATCGCTGAAACGACCAGTAACACCGATGCGTCATCGCTTTCATCAAAAGCCAATACATTATCTAACGCTTCTTTAAAGTCAGCGTTAGAGGCATTTAAAGTTTTCATCTTCACGCCTTAACGCCTGTTATTGACGGCTATGTCTAATCGCTTGATAAGCGTTTTTATTTTTTCGTGTTTCATTTTCATTGAGGCTTTATTCACCACCAGCCTGGAGCTAATATTCATGATCAAATCTAGCGGCTCCATACCATTGGCTTTTAAGGTGTTTCCCGTGTCGACCAAATCAACGATACAGTCTGCCAGGCCAACGATAGGCGCTAACTCCATTGAACCGTATAGTTTAATGATTTCTACTTGCCGGCCTTGTTTAGCGAAGTACTGCTGGGTTAATGAAACGTACTTTGAGGCGACACGAATTTTACCCGTTGGTAAGCCTTTCCCACTGACAATCGCCGTCATTAAACGACATTTCGCTATATTGAGATCGAGCGGCTCATACAAGTTATCACTATTATGCTCTACCAGTACGTCTTTGCCAGCGATGCCGATGTCGGCCGCGCCGTACTCGACAAATGTCGGCACGTCTGTGGCTCTGATAATCACTAAATTAACGTCGCCGCAAACACTGGGAATAATCAACTTTCGTGTTTTAGCCAAATCTTCAGATGGCACAATGCCCACCTCAGCCAGCAAGGGCAGCGTCTCTGCTAAAATTCTTCCTTTTGAAATTGCGATGGTTAACATATTGATTTAACTCGGCACTCGACGGATGTTCCCACCCAGTAACGCCAGCTTCTCCTCAATACATTCATAACCACGATCAATGTGATAAATGCGTTCTATAATCGTTTCACCTTTCGACACCAGACCAGCGATGACCAAACTCGCCGACGCCCTTAAATCGGTCGCCATAACGGTAGCTCCAGCCAGAGATTCCTTGCCCACACAAATAGCCGTATTGCCTTCTAGCTTAATATTAGCCCCTAATCGCTGCAACTCATGCACGTGCATAAAACGATTTTCAAAAATTGTTTCGGTCACCACAGACGTGCCTTCAGCCAATGCATTGAGCACTAAAAACTGAGCCTGCATATCGGTCGGAAAAGCTGGGTATGGCGCGGTTCTGAATGACACCGCTTTAGCGCGTCTGCCGTGCATATCGAGTTCGATCCAGTCCTTTCCAGACATCACTTCTGCACCCGCCTCTTCCAGCTTTGACAGCACCATATCCAGGGTAGTCGGATCAACGTCTTTAATTTTGATTTTACCACCCGTCACTGCGGCGGCAACCAGATAGGTGCCCGCCTCAATTCTGTCGGGCATAATGTCATACGTTAAGCCCTTCGTCGTTAAACCTTCAACGCCTTCGATCACCAGGGTATCGGTACCTATGCCAGATATTTTTGCGCCCAGCTTATTTAGAAAGTTGGCCAAATCACTGACTTCTGGCTCGCACGCGGCATTTTCAATAGTCGTCGTCCCTTCGGCCAATGTCGCTGCCATCATCAGGTTTTCTGTACCCGTAACGGTCACCATATCAAGTACGAGCCTGGTACCTTTTAATCGCTCGCAAGAGGCATGAATATAGCCATTTTCAACGCGAATAGTCGCGCCCATTGCCTCAAGGCCTTTCAGGTGAATATCAACGGGGCGAGAACCAATGGCGCAACCACCCGGTAGAGAAACTTCCGCCTTACCAAAACGCGCCAATAACGGGCCTAACACAATAATCGATGCACGCATGGTTTTCACCAGCTCGTAAGGTGCTTTAAAATTCGTAATCGTAGAAGTATCTACCTCTACTCTCATTTTCTCATCCACCGACAACTGCACGCCCATCTGCCCCAATAAGCTCATCGTAGTTGTAATGTCGTGAAGGTGCGGCAAATTCCCAATAACTACGGGGTTTTCAGCCAATAAAGCTCCTGCCAAAATGGGTAAGGCTGCATTTTTTGCGCCAGAAATACGTATTTCCCCCGATAGTCGCACGCCACCCTGAATAATCAGTTTGTCCATTCTTTTATATTCCTACTATTACTATGTTATATTTTGACTTTGCTAAACGACGGGCAAAATCTCTTCAAGACCGCTGACGTGTGCAATTTCAAGCATTTGTTTCGGGATTTTTTTGAACGCGATACTTTGCCCAGATTTTCGTGCTAGCGCCATCCACTCTAGTAGTAGAGCGAGGCCAGCACTATCGGTTTTTTCGACCCGTTCGAGATCAAAAACCAAAGCCAGTTGACCATCAAATAAGCCCATAGATGTTTTTAATAATGCAGCTACGTCAGCAAAGCCCAGCATACCTGACACCTGTATTTCACCCGTGTCCAGTTTTTTTAATTGCGTAGCCTTCATTGCTTATCCAGTGTTTTGTAAAAATTATTTCTTTTCTTTGCTATCACTATTAAACAGGAATTGCCCAATAATCTGCTCTAAAACGAATGCCGATTGCGTCAACTCCAGTTTACTACCTTCCTGCAACGGCTCTTCTTCACCACCCGGCTCAAGCCCAATATATTGCTCGCCCAATAAACCCGCCGTTAAAATACTGGCGCTGCTGTCAGATGGAAGTTGATTGTATTTGGCCTCAATCGTCATCGTCACTACTGCTTCAAAAGACTTTGTGTCAAAACTAATCGCCGACACCCTGCCTATATTAACACCCGCCATAGAAACCGGCGCACGAACTTTCAAACTACCGACATTCGCAAAGTTTCCTTTGATCTTATAACCCTCTTCGCCACTGATACTACTCAAGTTGCTCACTTGCATAGACAGAAAAAACATTGCCACCAAGCCTATCGCTACGAATAAGCCTACTAAAATTTCAATCGATCTTGATATATGCATATTAAATATCTCCAAACATCAATGCAGTTAAAATAAAATCCAACAATAAAACAGCGAATGCAGAGTGAACCACCGTTCTTGTCGTCGCTCTACTAACCCCTTCTGAGGTTGGTATGGCATCATGACCTTCAAAAACAGCGATCCACGTAACCACCAAACCAAACACAACACTTTTGACCAGGCCATTTAAAATATCTTCGTGAAAATCAATTTTAGATTGCATTTGTGACCAATAACCTCCTTCATCGATGCCCAATAGGCCAACGCCGATAAAATACCCACCTAATACGCCTATCGCGCTAAATAAAGTGGCCAACAGTGGCATTGAAAGCAAACCCGCCAAAAACCGAGGCGCGATAATTCTCGCCACAGGATCTACCGCCATCATTTCCATACCTGACAATTGCTCAGTTGCCTTCATCAAACCTATTTCAGCCGTTAGTGCAGAACCCGCCCGACCCGCAAACAGCAACGCCGCCACAACTGGGCCTAACTCTCTTACCAATGACGCCGCCACCATAACGCCCAGCATGCCTTCGGCACCAAAATCTGACAAGGTATAAAACCCCTGCAGGGCTAGCACCATGCCGACAAAGAGACCCGAAATAACGATCAGAGAAAAGCTAAGTACACCCACTGAGTATAGTTGCGCGGTTAACAAACGCGGTCTAATTAAAACACTCGGTATGCTCAGCAAAATATTTATAAAGAAAACAGATCCACGTCCTAAGCGTTCTAATACACCGATTGAAGAAGCGCCCAAACGCTGAAAAAAATCTAACATAATCCACCTGCTCGCATGCTCATACCTCAACACCTAATAGATCTTTCGCATAGTCTTTCGCTGCGTAATGAAAAGGCACCGGCCCGTCAGCGAGTCCCTGCATAAATTGTTGTGACCACTCGGAATCCGAATTTGCCAACTGCTCCGGCGAACCGTGTTCGATCACCTTCCCGCCCGAGACCAAATAAATATAATCGGCAATGGCGCACGCTTCGCGAACGTCATGCGATACGACGATGCTAGTCAGATCCAGGGCGTCATTCAATAGTTTGATAAGCTTAACCAGAATACCCATGGATATTGGGTCCTGACCAGTAAACGGCTCGTCATACATAATCATCATTGGGTCTAATGCGATCGCTCTGGCCAACGCAACGCGCCTGGCCATACCACCAGATAATTCAGATGGCATCAGATCTCTTGCACCACGCAAACCAACAGCCTGTAATTTCATTAATACAAGGTGTCGAATCATTGGCTCGGGCAAATCAGTATGCTCGCGCAAGGGGAAAGCGACGTTCTCAAATACTGAAATATCGGTTAACAAGGCGCCGCTTTGAAACAGCATTCCCATTCTTTTTCGGAACTGATAAAGTTGACGATGCGTCAGTTTATGAACGTTTTCCCCATCCACTTCCACCGAACCAGAAGATGGCCTTAATTGACCGCCGATTATTTTCAACAGCGTCGTTTTGCCAGTTCCGCTGGGGCCCATAATGACCGTGACTTTACCGCGCTGAATGTCCATATCGATGCCGTCAAAAATAAGTTTTGAGCCGCGAGAAAAATGTACATCTCTAATTTTTATTAATGGCTTATTTTCAGTCACTTAGGTTTACCTTTTTTTCAGTTTTCCCTCTAAAGTTATAGCCCCATCAGCACTATAAATAAGATCAGGCATTGTCCTTACCTTATTATTGTACGTCAATCCGAACTTCTATTATTTTAAATAAAATTCCTTTTTCCTTCCAAGTTTTACGGCTTAATTCTATTGGCTATTCACCTTTTCATGCGACAATAAATTCAATTTTAGTTATTTCAGGTTTATCTCACTCTCATGCTAATTAATCTAGCTGCGCTATTGGCGGGCTTTGCCTTTTTAATTTTTTCCGCCGATTTTTTTGTCAAAGGCTCATCGGCTCTCGCCCGTAATTTAGGCGTTTCGCCACTTATTATCGGTCTAACCATTATTGGCCTGGGTACATCAGCGCCCGAAATACTGGTGGCAGCAATAGCTTCGCTACAGGGAAACACCGGGCTTGCAATGGGAAACGCTATTGGCTCTAACATCGCCAACATCGGCTTAGTATTAGGCACCACCGCGATTATTGCACCTGTCGTCATTCAATCATCGTTGCTTAAACGCGAACTACCTGTTTTATTAGCTATTTCTGTAACCAGCTACCTGTTAGTGATTGACGGGGATTTATCACGCATTGATGGGCTTATCCTACTAACAGGCCTTGCTTCCTTTTTATATTGGTTAACGCTAAGCGCGCGTAAAAATAAACAACAAAACAGCGATACGCTTGCCGCTGAATTTAGCGGCGAAATACCGCTTGGCATGGCTAATTCGAAAGCCATTTTATTTTCAGCGTCTGGCCTTATAGGCCTGCTAGCTAGCTCAAAGCTGCTGGTTTGGGCCGCCGTCAACATCGCTGTTATTTTTGGCGTCAGCGACATGGTCATTGGCCTCACTATTATTGCGATTGGAACCAGCCTTCCAGAGCTAGCCGCCTCGATTGCCAGCGTGCTTAAAAAAGAACCTGACCTCGCTGTCGGCAATATTATCGGCTCTAATGCGTTTAATTTATTGGCCGTTTTATGTTTGCCTGGTCTTATACAACCGGGGGCAATTGAGGGCAACCTGGTTTCTCGAGACTTTCCGATTATGCTCGGCCTTACGGTCATGCTGCTCCTGTTCTCTTACAGCTTTACAGGACAGCCAAAAATTGGACGATTTAAAGGGTTTTTATTTGCAATACTGTTTATCGCTTACCTTGGCAAGGTATACTTAGATTCAGTCGGAACTTAGTTAAACCAACACGTATGCAGATGCCTGATAAAAATAACCACCGAGATAAATTTAAGCAGTTAGGTTTAGCCGTAATTAAAACAGAAACCGAGGCTATTGCTAAGCTCGCCAATCATATTGACGACAACTTCGCACACGCCTGCGAATTAATCCTGCAATGCGAAGGAAAAATTGTCGTCATCGGCATGGGTAAATCTGGTCATATCGCCAATAAAATTGCTGCCACACTGGCGAGCACCGGAACCCCAGCGTTCTTTGTTCACCCGGGCGAAGCCAGTCACGGCGATCTAGGCATGATCACCAAAAATGACGTGGCACTGGCGCTGTCCAACTCGGGTGAAACGGGTGAAGTGCTGACCATCCTTCCTATTTTAAAGCGTTTGGGTATTCCCTTAATCTCTATTACTGGCAATCCAGCGTCTACCCTCGCGACCATGTCCGACGCACCGATTGACGCAAGCACCGATAAAGAGGCCTGCCCGCTGGGTTTAGCGCCCACTTCTAGCACTACCGCCGCTCTTGTTATGGGTGACGCTCTCGCTATTGCATTGCTGGAAGCACGCGGCTTCACAGAAGAAGATTTCGCCCTCTCACACCCGGGTGGCAGCCTGGGAAGAAGGCTATTACTCCGCGTCAGCGACATTATGCATAAGGATGCTGACATTCCGATCACTCAAGAAACCGCACTGGTCAGAACAGCGCTGCTGGAAATGACCGACAAAAAGCTCGGCATGACGGCCATTACCGATCAACACGGAAACTTAACGGGCATTTTTACTGATGGTGATTTACGCCGCATGCTGGAAAATTGCACCGATATCCACACCACTGAAATTCAGGCCGTGATGACACGAGGTGGCGCAACGATAAGCCCAGAAAAACTGGCCGTTGAAGCACTGCAACTGATGCAAAGCAAACAAATAAATGCCTTACTGGTTACGCACGACAACAAACTGGTAGGCGCGCTCAATATGCACGATATGCTTAAAGCGGGTTTATCATGATTGAGTTAAGCAATGATTTCAAACAACGCGCGCAGGATATAAAGTGCGTTATTTTTGATGTCGACGGCGTATTAACCGATGGCAAATTATTTTTTGACCTGCAAGGTCACGAGTATAAATCGTTTCACGCACAAGACGGACAAGGTTTAAAGCTTCTGCAACAAAACGGTATCGAAGTCGCCATTATCTCTGGGCGCTCATCTCCCATAGTCGACCGGCGCATGAAAAACCTTGGCATCAAGCACGTATACCAGGGTCAGGAAAATAAACTAGCTGCCTTTAACGAGATACTTAAAAAACTAACTCTCAGCGCTGATCAACTCGCGCACGTCGGTGACGACCTCCCCGACCTAGCAATTATGACCCGCGTACGCCTGGCGATTGCCGTACAGGACGCCAACCCATCGATCCTGCCCTACTGTCAGGGGCAAACTTCTCGCATTGGCGGGCATGGCGCTGCACGCGAAGTTTGTGATGCCATTTTAAACGCGCAAAACAAGCTAGTCACTGCGGTTCAATTATTTGCCGATCGCTAGACCCTCAATCATGAAACACCTCGGAAAAACCGCTTTAGCCCTACTCGCTGCTGGCAGCTGGTGGTTAGCTTTTATACAAGAACCCGAACCCGACAAGCTCATTGTAAAGCCGAGCCATAAGATCGATTACTTTCTTAAAGATTTTGATTCGCTAAATATGACCTTAAGCGGGGAAGCTAAACAGCGTCTCAAGGCGCAATACATGCAACACTTCATTGATGATGACAGCACCGAATTGACTGAGCCCAGAATGACTATGTACTCCCCAGACAAACCTGAGCTGAATATTAAATCTGAAACGGGTTACATTTCCTCCGATGGCGAGCTTATTTTGTTAAACGGCGCGGTTAATATCAAACGAGATGCACTGAAAAACATTGCACCTATGGAAGTCGACACGCATAATCTTCGCATCCAGATGGCTAACGACTTCGCTGAAACCGAAGAGTTCGTTACCATCAAGTCGGGTAACAACATTATTCAAGGCACAGGTCTACGCGCCCACTTCCGCGAACCGATTAACATCAAAATTTTAGCGCACGCACGAGGTCACCATGAAATTAAATAAAATGAAGATTGTCTTCATTGCACTGTTTTTATTTTTATTCTCATCACCCTTATGGGCATTGAGTTCGGACAAACAAAAGCCAGTTGAAGTTGAAGCCGACACTTTCAACCTTGATGACGCAAAAAAAATTACCGTTTATTCCGGCAATGTCATTATCACTCAAGGCAGTATGGAAATCATGGCCGATAAAGTAACTATTTACGGCGTGCGTGGAACCACTGAAAAGGTGATCGCGACGGGTAAACCCGTTAAATTCAAACAGCTCCCCGACGGCAGCCAAACTCCAATCCGTGGTGAGGCAAAGCGTTTTGAATATTTGGTTTCCAAAGACACCTTGATTTTAATCAACCAGGCAACTTTATGGCAAGACGGAAGCACCTTAGCAAGTGATCGTATCGTATACGACAGCAAGCGTTCCATCGTAAAAGCGGGCGATAAAAAAACCGGTGGCAAGCGCGTTAAAATCACCTTGCAACCCGCCAAATAACAATGAGCACATTACGCGCACAAAACATCAGTAAACAGTTCGGTCAACGAAAAGTCGTCGATCAGGTCAGTATCAACGTACAAAGTGGTGAGGTGGTCGGCTTATTGGGCCCCAATGGCGCCGGTAAAACAACCTGCTTTTACATGACAGTTGGCCTTATAAAGCCAGACAGCGGACAAGTTTTTCTTGACGACCAGGATATCACGTTAAGCCCGATGCACGTTCGTGCCAGACAAGGACTTGGTTATTTACCTCAAGAAGCATCTATATTTAGAAAACTGAGCGTTGAAGATAATATACTCGCCGTTTTACAAACTCGACGCGAGCTATCACCAGGACAACAACAGCTGATACTCGATGAACTACTGCAGGAATTTGGCATCAACCACCTTCGCGCCCAAAGTGCGATGGCGCTTTCTGGCGGCGAAAGAAGACGCCTCGAAATAGCTCGCTCACTTGCTACCGAGCCACAATTCATCTTACTAGACGAGCCTTTTGCAGGAGTAGACCCCATCTCCGTGATCGACATTCAAAAAATCATCCATCATTTATGTGACCGCGGTATTGGCGTACTGATTACGGACCATAACGTAAGAGAAACACTCGGAACCTGTGATCGCGCCTATATTCTAAATAACGGTTCAGTGATTACTGAAGGATCAGCCGAAGAAATCCTTGAGCACAGAGAAGTAAGAGATGTTTACCTTGGGCACGATTTTCGCATGTAACTTTTAAAATTAGGCTTATTTTTGAGCCAATATGGTCTAAACTAACACCCATGCGATGTAATCAAATCTCCATCTTTTCCACCATCTGTCAGCGCCCATGAAGCAATCACTACAGCTTCGAATTGGTCAAAATTTGACCATGACCCCCCAGCTTCAACAGGCTATTCGTTTGTTGCAACTATCTACATTAGAACTTCAACAAGAAATTCAAACCGTGCTGGATAGCAATATGATGCTGGAAATTCCAGATGATGAAACGGCTAGCAACGAAGAGCCGGTTGCTAAAAAAAGCGCTGCATCAGACGAACAAACTAGCGAAGGATCACAAGACCAGTTACCAGATGATCTCGCCATTGATACCTCCTGGGATGAAATATACGACCTCACTCCTTCAACAGTATCTAGCCAACAATCAGACGGCGTTCAACCTGACCCTGGCAGCATAAATTCCGCCAGGCAAACCTTGCACGATCACTTGACCTGGCAAATGGAGCTGACAAATTTTTCGGCTACCGACCGCGCCATCGCTACCTCCATCATTGATAGCATCGATAGTAATGGCTACCTAAAGTCTGACATCATCCAGCTGCATCAGCACCTCTCTGAACAGATTGATGACTTGGAGCTGGACGAGGTGATGGCCGTTCTGCATAAAGTGCAATCGTTTGAGCCCCCCGGCGTTGGCGCATTAAATTTACAGGACTGCCTGCTTATCCAGCTTAAACAGCTGCCTGAAGATAGCCCTCTTGCACAGGAAGCCATCGAGTTAGTCAGTCAGCATATGGCTGCTTTAGGCTCACAGGATAGCGCCAAATTAAAACGGCAACTGGGCATTGACGACGAAAAATTAGAGCAGATCATCACGCTTATTCAAGGCCTCAACCCGCGGCCCGGTTCAGATATTGGTGATGCGAGCACTGAATACATTACCCCCGATGTTTATGTGACTAAAGTCAAAGGACGATGGCAAATATCGATCAACGGCGAAGTGGCTAGTAATATTCGCATCAACCCTTATTACCAGGCCCTTATCAAACGCGGGGACAAAAGCGCCGACTCTCAAACGATGAAAAACCACCTGCAGGAAGCTCGCTGGTTTTTAAAGAGCTTGCAAAGCCGAAATGAAACTCTGCTACTGGTGTCTCAGGAAATTGTTAATCGACAGCAAGAATTTCTCGAACACGGAGCGATCGCCATGAAACCGATGGTTCTTCGTGATATAGCTGAAACGGTCGAGATGCATGAATCGACCATATCACGCGTGACCACTAATAAGTATATGCACACACCGAACGGTATTTACGAACTTAAACACTTTTTTTCAAGTCACGTATCCACCGATAGTGGCGGCGAATGCTCTGCCACTGCGATCCGGGCTTTTATTAAAAAACTCGTCAACAATGAAAACCCTAAAAAGCCTCTCAGTGACAATAAAATTGCCGCTATACTAAGCGACAGAGGAATTAATGTAGCGAGAAGAACCATTGCTAAATACCGTGAATCGATATCAATCCCACCTTCTAGTCAGAGGAAGCGAATCCTTTGACATTCGTCGTCACCACAACAGGAGAGTAATATGCAATTAGACTTATCTGGACACCACGTTGACATCACCGATGCTTTACGCGAATACACCCACACTAAATTCGATAAAATTGAGCGCCACTTTGATAAAGTTATCGACGTACACGTGATTCTAACCGTTGAGAAAATGGAACAGAAAGCAGAAGCCACGATTCAACTAAATGGTAGCAAAATATTTGCTGAAGATACGCAAGAAAACATGTACGCGGCTATCGATACCCTGGTTGATAAGCTCGACAGACAGGTCGTCAAACACAAACAGAAGTTGAACGCCCACCGTTAATTTACACAGGCCGGCTATAAAGCCGGCCTTTTTATTATAAAACAATGAAACTTATCATCATTAGCGGTCTATCTGGTTCAGGCAAAAGCGTCACTCTGGACACGTTGGAAGACGCCGGTTTTTATTGCACTGATAATTTACCTATCTCCCTATTACCCGAATTTTCCAAACTACTAATTAACTCCAAACAACCAGTCTTTAAGCAGGCTGCCGTTGGTATTGACGCCCGTAACGATCAGAACTCCCTCAACCAGTTCAGCCAGCTGATTGAACAATTACGAAAAGATAACATTAATTACGAAATTATCTTTCTTCGCGCCAATAAAGAGAGTTTATTAAAACGTTTCAGCGAAACGCGCCGTAAACACCCGCTGTCTGACGCCAACACCTCGTTAGATGAAGCCATCGACCTTGAGATTAACAGACTCAGCTCGATAGCGAGTCACGCAAGCATTCAAATCGACACAACGCATACTAACGTGCACCAATTACACGATATTATTCGCGAACGCGTTTGTCTTAACACCAATAATGGCTTATCGCTGCAAATTATGTCTTTCGGCTACAAACACGGCGCCCCTAACGACGTTGACTTTGTATTCGACGCCCGCTGTCTGCCTAACCCGTACTGGGAACCAACATTAAGAAATTTTACCGGCAATGACGAAGCGGTCATTAATTTTTTAGATAATGCAGAACTGGTCCAGTTGTATTTGCAGGATACCGCTCAATTTTTAAGCCGTTGGATCCCGGAATTTTCCAATTCAAACCGCAACTACCTGTCCATTGCCATTGGCTGCACAGGTGGTCAGCACCGATCGGTTTACTTGGTAAATAAGTTGGCGAAACATCTAACTAAATATGGTTTAGATACACTGATCAGACACCGCGAGCTACACTAAAAAACAGATACCTTTGGGCTACAAATAACAAAGCAGCCTAACTGAGATTCAGCTAGAATAGTTTGTGTTTACAGCACCTGAGCTCAATTATACAAATGTCAGCTTCCCCTCAGCACGAGAATACACATGAACACCTGCGTTTACTCACGGGTGCCCTTGATAGTGACGCCCTGTCACAAATCAAACTTCAAATTAATGAACTTCACCCCGCTGAAATAGCAAACCTACTCGAGTCGATACCGCCAAAAAATCGCCGAATCGTCTGGGACTTGATTAACCCGGAATTAACCGGTGAGATTTTAGTAGAAGTTAACGATGAGGTGCGTTCAGGTCTAATCGAACATACCGAGGACGAAGACCTTATCACCGCCGTCGGTTCGCTAGAAACCGACGATTTAGCCGATATTTTCGAAGATCTTCCGCACGCTGTATTGCATGAAGTTGTGCGTTCCATGTCAAATCAGGATCGGCGTCGCCTGCAATCGGTCATGTCTTATGACGAGGATAGCGCTGGCGGATTGATGAACCCCGACATGGTGACTATTCGGCCAAATGTTAATCTCGATGTTGTTTTAAGATATCTTCGGCAACGCGGTCAACTCCCTGCCAATACAGATAAACTATTTGTGGTTGACAGAAAAGACCGCTACATCGGCGTACTGAATATTTCGGATCTGTTAACTAGTGATAGTAAAAACTCCGTGAGCGATACGATGCTTACTGATCAAAAAGCGTTATCTCCCACGCTATCGGACAGTGAAGTGGCCTTGTTTTTTGAAGACCATAACCTCGTCTCGGCGCCGGTGGTGGATGAAAACAATCGCTTACTCGGTCGAATTACCGTGGATGACGTCGTTGACGTTATTCGTGACGAAGCCGACCGGTCTTTATTCAGCATGGCTGGACTAGACGAAGATGATGATATGTTTGCGCCCGTGTTCAGGAGCGCCAAACGTCGCGCGGTATGGCTTGGGATTAACCTGTTCACTGCTTTTTTAGCGGCATGGGTAATTGGTTTATTTACCGCGACGATTGAACAAATCGTAGCGCTAGCCGTGCTGATGCCGATCGTTGCCAGCATGGGAGGCATTGCAGGTAGCCAAACGCTGATGCTGGTTATTCGCGGTATCGCCCTCAATCAAATCGGCAAATCTAATGCGCGTTGGTTGATGCGTAAAGAACTAGCAGTCGGCGTATTAAACGGTGTACTGTGGGCCAGCGTGGTGGCCATTATTACAGGCCTCTGGTTCCAAAGTAGCTCACTCGGCCTGCTGATTGGCGCAGCCATTATCATCAATTTGATGGTCGCGGCATTAGCTGGCGCGACGATACCACTGACGCTGAAGCGAATGGATATTGACCCGGCTATCGCTGGCGGTGTTGTCTTAACAACCGTGACCGATGTTATTGGGTTTTTTACCTTTTTAGGCCTGGCAAGCGTTTTCCTGATTTAGAAAAACGATCGTTTAACTCCATCGTTTATGCCCCGGCCAGGGTCATTTCGCTGATAAGAATAGAACCGGTTCGGGTATTACCTCTTAGGTCCACGTCATTGCCGACGCTAACGATTGATTTGAAAATATCCTTTAAATTACCTGCGATGGTTACTTCTTCCACTGGAAATTGAATTTCACCGTTTTCAACCCAGTAGCCCGCCGCCCCTCTGGAGTAATCACCGGTTAACGTATTAACGCCTTGCCCTATTAACTCAGTTACCAATAAGCCCGTGTTCATCGATCGCAGCATTTGATCAAAATCTAATTCACCCGGCTCGACCGTTAAGTTATGGACGCCACCTGCGTTTGCGGTACTTTTCATACCCAGCTTTTTCGCGGAATAACTGCTGAGCACGTAACCTTGTACGACCCCTGCGTCGACGATACGCCTATAAGACGTCGCCACACCTTCGGCGTCATACGAAGCACTTCCCATCGCCTGTGGCAGCAGCGGTTGCTCGTAAATATTCATAAATGACGGAAAAATCTGTTGTTCTAAGCTATCTAATAAAAACGTGGATTTACGGTATAAATTGCCGCCTCTAATCGCTGATATAAAATGACCTATTAGTCCACCACTCACTTCGGCGGCGAACATAACCGGACACTTTCTGGTGCTAATTGAGCGAGCGCCCAGGCGTTGTACCGTTCGTTGCGCGGCCATCTCGCCCACTTTAGCGGCGGCTTCCATATCAGATGCTTTGCGCGCGACGGTATACCAGTAGTCACGTTGCATATTACCGTCCGTTTCGCCGATTACCGAGCAGCTCATGCTATGGCGGCTAGAGGGGTAGCCATGATTAAACCCATGGCTGTTTGCCAGCACTTGGGTACCTTCAAACGTCTGGATGCTCGCGCCTTCTGAGTTAGTGATTTTTTTATCATAAAACCTCGCGGCATTTTCACAGTTTATCGCCATTTCAATGGCTTGCTCGGCGCTGACAGTCCAGGGGTGGTACAACGATAAATCCGGAAAGTCCGTCGCTAGCATCTCTTTATCGGCGAGGCCAGAAAAAGGGTCTTCTTCAGCGTAACGAGCGATCGCACAGGCCGCACCCACCATTTCTTCAATAGCAGCCTTGTTCAGTTTGGTAGAACTGGCTGAACCTTTTTTCTGCCCTTTATAAACGGTAATGCCGATACCCTGATCTCGATGGTGTTCGATCGTTTCAACATCACCCAGGCGGACATTAACCGACAGTCCTTGCCCAACACTAATAGATGCCTCTACTTGATCTGCGCCCTGCTTTTTAGCTTCCGCTAAAATATCTGCTGCAACATTCTTTAATCGTTCGGTTTCATCGTTACTCATTTGCGGCGCTTGTAGTGTATTAGGCATGAGTGCCTCCTACCGTCAGTGCGTCTATTTTAAGCGTCGGTTGGCCGACCCCAACAGGGACGCTTTGCCCTTCTTTTCCACACGTTCCCACGCCACTATCTAGCTCGAGGTCGTTACCTACCATACTCACCTTGGTTAAAACATCCGGCCCATTACCGATTAAGGTGGCGCCTTTTACCGGCGTTGTGATCTTGCCGTTTTCAATCAGGTACGCTTCGCTGGCCGAAAAAACGAACTTACCAGAGGTGATGTCGACCTGGCCCCCGGCAAAATTTGCCGCATACAAGCCTTTTTTTACCGAGGATAATATATCGCCCGGGTCACTCTGTCCCGCGCGCATATAAGTATTCGTCATCCTTGGCATGGGTAAGTGCGCATACGACTCACGACGACCATTTCCCGTAGAGCTTGTTCCCATTAAACGGGCGTTCATTTTGTCGTGCATATAGCCTTTTAACACGCCGTTCTCTATCAACGTCGTGCACTGGCTCTGTACACCCTCGTCATCTATTGATAAGGACCCTCGCCTATGTTCCAGGGTTCCATCATCTACTACGGTACATAAGTCAGACGCTACTTTTTCACCCATTCGTCCACTAAAAGCCGAGCTGCCTTTGCGGTTAAAGTCGCCTTCTAAACCGTGCCCTATCGCCTCGTGCAATAGAATTCCTGGCCAGCCAGGCCCTAGCACAACGGTCATATTACCGGCAGGCGCATCCACGGCTTCCAGGTTGACTAGCGCCAAACGAACCGCTTCGCGGGCATAATTCATTGCCCTGTCCTCTTGCAGAAAATAGTCATAGCCATGACGACCACCACCACCCGAGCCGCCCTGTTCACGCCGACCATTTTCCTCAACAATGACCGACACATTCATTCTTACCAAGGGGCGAATATCACTACTTAATCGTCCATCTTCGGTGGCCACTAGCACCACCTCGTGTACGCCTACTAAACTAACGATAACTTGTTCTATACGTCGATCTATCTGTCGAGTTTGTTGATCTATATTTTTTAATAGCGAGACTTTTTCTTCTCGACTCATCATCGCCAGTGGATCGATAGCTGCATATAACGCTGGCACATGGTTTTGTGACGATGGTTTTAAAACGCCAGATTGACCTAAACGCGCGATGGCTTTAACGCTTTTAGCCGCGTCTAATAAACCAGGAAGCGCTAGCTCTTCACTATAGGCAAAGCCGGTTTTTTCGCCGCTGACCGCGCGTAAACCAACGCCTTGTTCAATATTGTAATTGCCATCTTTCACAATGCCGTCTTCAAGTACCCACGATTCACTTCGAGAGGATTGAAAATAAATATCTGCCTGATCAATAGAGCTCGATAATAGTTGCCCCATCAGCTGGTCTATATCGCTCAGCGATAAACCGACCGGCTTAAGGATTAAATTTTCGGCTTGTTGAATTAAATCAGTCATTCAGTTTCTCATTAATAGTCGTTGAAAATCGTCCGTGTTGAGTAGCAGGAAAAGACGTCCTTATCTTCTCGAGGTGAGTTTTATTTAATGTCGCTATGGCGAGCCCTTCTCCCGTTCCAAGTTCGGCAAGGACATCCCCCCAGGGGTCGACAATCATACTATGCCCGTAGGTCGTCCGGCCATTAATATGCTGTCCACCTTGATTAGGCGCAATCATATAGCACGTATTCTCTACCGCCCTTGCGCGACACAGTAACGACCAGTGTGCTCGGCCAGTCAGCTCGGTAAATGCGGAGGGCGCGACGAAAAACTCTGCTCCCAGCTGTAATAACTGTCGGTACAGTTCGGGAAACCGTAGATCATAACAAATCGACAGCCCCATAAGGCCAAAAGGTGTCATTACAACCACCGCTTCATCACCGGCCATAAATGTGTCTGACTCCCGGTAACGCCTTGTAGTATCGGTAATATCGACGTCAAACAAATGCATTTTATAGTAATGAGCCACGCGCTCCCCGCTATGGTTATATACCAGACAGGCGGCGTACACCTTGTTTTTATTGGCCGACAATAGCGGTAAGGAACCCGCAACGATCCAGCATCGATATTTTTTTGATAGTTCACTTAAAAGTCGCTGGATAGCTCCCTGGCCTAAGGGTTCGGCGATAGCTAAAAGTTGTTTTGAATGTTTCGCCATTAACGCAAAGTTTTCCGGCAACACAATCAATTGAGCGCCTTTTTCTACCGATTTTCTAACGCTGTTTTCGACCGCCTCAAGGTTTTCACCGAGATGATCCGTTGAAACCATTTGTACGGCCGCAACCGTTATTTCGTCAGTACTTGTCATGGTCGGCACTCGGTTCTTTAGCGCTTGTATTATTTAAGGGTAACTGCCCAATGGTGGCGTCATAAACTGGCGATAAAAACCCATCCATAAAACCAAAAATTTTACCACCTGGTTGGCTCAGCTGTTTTATCTCAGGGTCCTTCCACGGGCCTGTCACGTGATATTGATAACCGGCGAACTTATTTACCGTTTTACCCGCAATCTTTTGTACTAGAAAAACGGCCGCTCCCACTAATGGCCCTCCGGCCAAGGCTCCAGCTAAAGGAAGGCCTTCAGTCGTTTTTGGTGTAACGGTAATCAATTGATCTAACTCTTCTTTCGCCAACGATACCCGCCCCTCAAAATCCAAGCGCGTAGAGGGGCTTTCTAAATAGAAGCGATTCGTTTCAACCTCGCCATCGGTGGCGACAAAGTGGCCTTTTATTTTATCAAAACCTAAACCTTTTTCGACCAAATCGCTAAAATCCAACTGCAGGCGTCTTTGCAAAGTACTCAGACTCAATAAGCCAAATATACGACCGATTCCTGGTTCCACATCGAGTAGCCTCCCTTCTTCAGATTTTACATCAGCAAACCCACTCAGGTGTTTTTTTGAAAAGGATTGCGGGTCTCCTGGCCAATGTAAATCGAAATAAATATCAGCCGGCATACCTTCTACGTTAGAAGATATACCCGAGTCTTTTATCAGTCCGCCTAATGATTTACTAATCAGTTTGCCATTTATACCCGTACGAGATGAGGCACCGTCTTTCTCCCAGGCTCCATTGGCCTGAAACTCATCACGGCTAGAATTTAAGCTTAACTTTTGAATAATTAAACCTTTTTCCTTTTGCCGAAGCTGAAGATCCAGTACGCCTAAATTTGACTCGCCAATAAAAAGGTTCTGACTGCTCAAATCTATATCTGGAATGTCATCAGGGCTTAGTTGAGTTGCATTATTATTGACTTCAATGGCATCGAGTGTCGGTAACTTAAGCGTATTTAAGTTCAACTTGATGGCGCTACCAGCCCCAAAGCTATCTGGCAAAACATACTGGCCGGATATAACCGGGCTATCTATCTGCCCAAGCCAGGCAGACTGCTGGTGCTTTCCCTTAATTTGAAGTTTATTAAACGTGGTTTGACTCCAACGTAACTCACCAATGTTTATATCGAGCTGATTGAGTAGCGAAGATGAAGACGTTTGCTGGTTTATAGTCAAAGCCTTTTTCCACAATTCAATATCTAAGGTTGGAATAACCCCGGACAATTTAACGCCCGCAGTTTTAGGCAAACTTGCTTTAGCTTTGCCAACGTGAACGTCGCCTCGATCCAGCAAAAAGCCATCAGAAACAGTCTCTTTAAAAAGAAAAGAACCCTGCAGCTTATCTGCGTAAGAAAACTCGACGGGCAACGCATCAGGCTTGATGCTGGCCAATATATTTAAATCATGCGTGACACCCTTAGCTTTACCTATGGGAGCTGGTAAATCGACTTCCACACCCATTAAATTAGTTTTTAGTTTGACCGTGGTGGTTGCCGATCCGCTTAATGCTCGAAATGGAATCAGAACATCTAAATTCGCCGACGTTTTACCCGACACTTTTTGCCATATATCGGCCGGATATTTTTTCTCCAGAGAACGCATACTGACGTCCCCAACGAGTGAAATGAGCGTAGATTCTTTGACATTTTCAATAGCTATAGCCGTCGCTTCGTTTAAAAAACTTGCTCGCAGGCTTTTTGCTGTCAAACCCTTGTCGCTACTGTAACGGATATCACCATTGAGATTGTCCAGTGATAGATTCAGATCTGGCAAGGTAAACTTATTTTGAGCTAACGATGCGCGCGCCTTTACGCTGGATTCTATACCCGGTTTTAACGCGATCTTAAGGTCTAAATCTAAACTAACCGGCCCTTCAACTCGACTGCGTTGCGTCAAGGCCTTCACAGAATCATTGATTGGCGATTGTTTAAAAAACTCATACAAACCGGCTAACTCATCGTCGATATGCCCTGTAACCTCAAGATGAGAGCTACGAACCCGATCAGCCACTGTGATGACGGCCGATTTAATATGATTACCCGCTATCGAGGCCTTAGTAGCAGCTATCGTTAAACCTTGGTTTTTCAATTCTACCGTAGCATTTGCGCATTTAACGTCTGGCCATTGATCAGCATAGTGCAAATCGACACCCTCCGCGTCACCTAAAAATTGGAAAACCCCCTCATTATCACGATACGGGAACGCTGCTAACTCACCCCGCATCAGCAAGCCGCCCTGTAGCAAACGGCCACCTTTAAACGCGTCTTTTAACCAGTTGGCGACTTCTTCATGCATGATTTCAAGCGGTAAATACAGCGGCACGTATTTCGCTTGTGCCGAACCCAAATTCATTTGAATATCAATATAGGGCCTTTCTTCCCCCGCTGCCAAGTTCAGCCTAAGCCTTGACTCGGCCTGTATATGCGGCGTACTTATATACAAATGATCTGAACTAATATCCCAACTCTCGTCCAGCTGTTTCCATGTCATCAGGCCGTGCAAACCATCTAATTGAAACGGCTCGCTAAACAGTTCTTTCAAATCAATTGAGGCACTGCTCGTTTCTAACTGCCCCCATCCCTCCGCGTTGGTTGAGCAAATAGAACCGCTGATATTGCTGGTTTCTGGAATGGGGTCCATCGCCTGGCTCGAAAACTCTCGCAGTTTCCCACAAACAGCCCACTCGTATTGATCATTAAAGCGCCTCAATTTAGCATTCACGTATTCAACCCGACCTTTAGGATTAAGCCGTTGAAGTGTGTTTTTTTGTGTTAAATCTAAGACGGCTGATTGCCCCAGTACCGAAGCCAGCACGTTGACATTAAACCCTGTTGATTTAAACGCCGTGGAAAAGTCGTTTGCATCGTTAGGAATATACTCGACGTAAGCCTGACTCTTGGTCTGTGTCATATCGTCTATTTGAAATGACAAATCACCCAAGCTTAAACTCCAGCCTTTCGATAACTTATTCCAGGCAAACCAACTAGACGATTCTTTTACTTCAAAAACAGCTTTTTCATACAGTACGCTCGAGTTTTCAACGGAAATTCGACCCTTTATCTGGGCCACTTCCGCCTGCTTCCACCTACTCCATATCTCCAGGTCTGCAAAGCCATTTTTTACATCAAATGGAGCAATATGAAGCCGCTTTACAATAGCCAATAAATTAACTCGCTCAGCTTTTAAATAGCCTTCAGCACTCCAGTTACTGGATGACAAAACGTCACCGGTTACCGACACTATAAATTTAATGGGTTGCTCACTCAGTTCTGGTAAAACTGCCTGTAAACTTAAGGTGTGTGAAGCACCTCTATTCTGTAAAAGCATATTCCCATGCTCAAGTTCCAGATCAGGGAGATTTTTCAGTTCGTCTTCCCACACAAGGTGACTATTAATGATTTCAAAGGTACCATCGTCCAGTAACCAGGAGAAATCTCCCGCGACCCGCTCTTGTTCTACTGATTGTTGCAGGCCTATGATCGAAATATGACCATCCTGGAAACGCTTAATAGACAGTTTGGTGTCTGACAACACAATTTTTCCTGGTGTCAGTCGGCCTAGCAGGATAGTTGAAAAATCGAAGGAAAACTTGATTTGGCCGATACTGAGCGGCGGCAGGTTTTTATCCGCAAATATAAGCTTTACACCATCAAGTTTTAACTGAGGCTTAAATCCTTCATAGCTCGCCGAGAAGTCTTCTATTGTTACCTGCTCACCTAATTGATGACTAAGCAGCTGCTCGACGTTCACTTTATAGGAAGATGCCGTTGAAATAGCTATTCGCGTTACGGTAAAAAAAATCGCTATAACGACCAGGCTAACGGTACATAGCCAAAGTAGTGAATGCCCAAAATATCGTACTTTACTCATGTTAAAAACACTCGCAACTTATACCAAGACCACATCGTATTGCTCCTGGGTGTATTGGCTTTCTGCCCTAAAACGAATACTGATACCGACAAAAGCCTCTAAATCAGCCAACGTTGTCGACTCTTCGCTGAGCAACATTTCAACGACTTCGTTGGAGGCTAACACCAGTAATTCTTTCGCTTCGTATTGCCTGGCGTCGCGAATGATTTCACGAAAAATTTCATAGCAGGTTGTTTCTGGCGTCCGAACCATACCGGTTCCTGAGCAGGTAGAACAAGGTTCGCACATCACGCGCTCTAAGCTTTCTCTAGTGCGCTTGCGCGTCATTTCAACCAGTCCCAATTCAGACACATTACTGATCGTATACTTTGCATGGTCCTTCTTCATTTCTTTTTCAAGCGCCATCAGTACCGAAGCTTTATGCGCTTCATCCTGCATATCGATAAAGTCGATAATGATGATACCGCCCAAGTTTCTTAACCTTAACTGGCGGGCTGTTGTTTGCGCCGCTTCCATATTGGTTTTGAAAATGGTTTGTTGCTGATTCCCGCGTCCTAAGTAACTTCCCGTATTGACGTCAACGGTCGTCATCGCTTCGGTTTGGTCAAGCACCAGATGTCCACCGGACTTCAACGGTACTTTTCTTTCCAGCGCATTTTTGATTTCACTTTCAATATTGTACATATCAAAGAGTGGCCGTTCACCTTTATATAACTCGAGAAGCGGTACCACTTCTGGCATGAACTTCCCGGCAAACTCCGTCATATGAACAAAATTGCTATTGGAATCTATAACAATTTTAGTGACAGAAGATTGGTACCAGTCCCTTAATATGCGTAAAGCCAGGGGTAAGTCTTCGTAAATTAAGCCCAGCTTTACTGTTTCTACCTGATCACTAATCACGTCCCACAGTTTATTTAGAAACAGCATGTCGGCACGAATACTATCTGCATCAACACCTTCTGCGGCGGTTCTTGCGATATAACCACCCGAATAGCCCTGCGTTTTAAAAACCTCCATACAAGCCAATAACCTGTCGCGTTCTATTTCATCCTCTAGTTGCTGTGAGAGGGCCAATTTTTCTGCGTAGGGCAAAAAAACTTGATAGCGCGAGGGAATTGAAATATTCATCGTCAACCGCGGGCCCTTGTTACCTAATGGCGCTTTTAATATTTGCACAAGGATCTGTTGGCCCTGGCTTAAAAATTGCTCGATACCCTTCTCGTCGTCAGGGGCTTCACCATTAACCAGCACATCTGAAGCGTGTAAAAATCCGGCTTTAGCCAGGCCTATTTCAACGAAAGCCGCTTGCATTCCTGGCATTACCCGGCAAACCTCGCCGCGATACAGGTTACTAACGATATCCCGTTTACGCTCTCGCTCGATAATCAGTTCCTGCAACACGCCGTTTTCAAGCACCGCAACCCTTGTTTCAGGCGGTGTGATATTGATCAGAATTTCGTCACTCATTCTATTTCCTACAGGCCTTTTTTAAGCGTTATGATGAGCGTTAATTAAACGACATTTGCAGCAGATAATGAAAAAAACTTTTCACTCTGGTGATTTTACTCTTATTACTGGCCTGTATTTATCAATCTGTGGATGAAACGGGCATAAAACTCGCTAATGAATAATTCCAACATTATTCATGCGACAAATACATCAACCTAGAAGAATACATCCGATCATTTAGTACACAAGGAATGCACTCAAGCGATGACCAGCCCCTGTCGCTTCAGTAACTGGCTCGTTTCATATAATGGCAAACCCATCACACCTGAAAAACTACCTTCTAAATGACTGATAAACATAGCGGCCTTACCCTGTATCGCATAGCCACCGGCTTTTCCTTCCCATTCGCCGGTAGACAAATACCACTGCAGGTCCTGCTCGCTGATTTTTTCAAACGTCACCCTATTATCATTCACCACGAACAATTCCTGCTGACCGATAACCGCTACAGAGGTAAGCACGTGGTGGGTTTTTCCCGATAATTTCCTCAACATCGTTAAAGTATGCTGTTTATCGTCTGGTTTACCTAAAATTTCACCATCGACAATAACCGCGGTATCAGATCCCAAAACCAGTACATCCGATGCAGGGCAATCATGCTTTACTGCCCGCGCTTTTTCTAACGCCAGTCGATTGACATAGTCCATTGGCGATTCGCCCTTCATCGGCGTTTCGTCAATATCGACGGCTCTTACTTCAAACCTCACCGCAATTTGCTGAAGCAGTTCTGATCGCCTTGGTGAGGCAGATGCCAGTATTAATTTCACGGTTATAGAACCTATTCTCTATGGTAGGGGTGATTATTCATTAAGCTCCAACCCCGGTACAGCTGTTCCGCTAAAACAACCCTTACCAAAGGGTGTGGGAACGTTAATTTAGACAAACACCATTGCTCATTGGCTCTATTCAGGCAACTTTTAGACAGACCATCTGGGCCACCGATAATGAAAACAATAACATTTTGTACGCCCTGCCAACCGGCCAGCTTTTCAGCTACATCAGCCGTTGACCACTGCTTGCCTTTAACTTCAAGTGCAACCACGTAGTCACTCGCTTTAATAACTGCAAGAATATGCTTGCTCTCATCCTCTACTACTTTGGATAAATCGCTGTTTTTGGTTCTTTTTGCCGGTGCAATTTCTACTAAGTCGAGCGAGCATTCACGCGGCATGCGCTTGGCGTATTCATGGTAAGCCGCCACCACCCAGCGAGGCATTTTTTGACCAACCGCTAAAATTTTAAGCTTCATATTGTGTCACCGACCAGCATGCAAAAGGCGGCTCAATTGAGCCGCCTTTCATTGCTTCTAGTACACTTAAGAACAAACTATCTATAGTCTGAATAAGCCTTATTGTGCATTCGTTGGTGTTAATGTAATTTCCACTCGTCTGTTTTGTGCACGACCCTCTTTCGTCTCATTGTTCGCAACAGGACTTTGCTCGCCATAACCAACTACATTAAAGCGTTGGCCAACAATCCCCTGTGAACGCAGGTAACCAGCTACACTTTGTGCGCGCTGTACTGATAAGCTCTGGTTATAGGCTGCATCACCCACGCTATCGGTATGACCTGCGACCGTAATCGTCGTATCAGAGTATTCTTTAAGAATAATGGCCACGGAATCTAGTACTTGATAAAAACCCGAGCTGATATCTGAACTGGCTGTAGTAAAAGTGACGCTACCTGGCATATTAAGAATCAGGTTATTACCTACTCGAGTGACACTGACACCCGTGCCACGTAAACGCTGACGTAGTTTTGATTCTTGCACATCCATATAGTACCCAACGCCACCACCTGCTGCCGCGCCTAATGCAGCGCCTTTCAATGCCGTTTTTCTATCACCGGTCATAGCGCCGACAATGGCTCCACCTATTGCACCCATACCCGCGCCTTTAACGACGTTGCTCGTTTGCTGCTCTTCTGTATAGGGGTTAATGGTTGTACAAGCGGTTAAGGTTAAAATTAAACCCGCTGTTATCCCTGTTATTAAATTTTTTCTATTCATCATATTTTCCTTTATTGTCCAATAATTATAAAAATTAACAGCTAGCATTCTATGTCAGTTATATGAACGGCGTATGAATTACCTGACTGTTTTAAATTTCTGGTCCTACGGTCCAAAGTTTTTCTAGCTGATACGTCTCACGTATTTTAGGTTGCATCACGTGCACAATAATATCACCCAAATCAACTAAGGCCCACTCACCTACGTCTGCTCCTTCTACGCCTAAGGGAAGTAAACCGGTCTTTTTTGACATCATAGCGACTTCACTCGCCAGTGATTTCACGTGCCGACTCGATGAGCCGGTAACAATGACCATATGGTCAGTAAACGAGCACTTATCGCGCACATTGAGAACCTCAATTTGCTGCCCTTTTTTCTCGTCTAGTACTTCTACCACCTTCTTTAGCAATTGCTCGCTCATATATACTGTCCTATGTCTGTAAATTTATCTACGTATAAAAGCGTTGTCGCTTAATCTCTTCCTCGCAAACATCAGGAAGCAATTGCTTTACTGGCTTTCGATCTTTAATCAGTCGCCTGATCTGCGTCGCAGAAATATCAATAGGCTTGACCGGCTGGAGGTAAATTTTACCATGTGTTAGTTGTTTTAGTTGCGACTTATCGCCCGTTAAAAACGGATCGACGTATTCTGCGAGGCTTTGCTCTATCTGGTTATCAAACCCAGCGCGATCCGTAATGACGATATGCGCTAACTGAATAATTTTCTCCCACCGATACCAGGACGTCAGACTATTAAACGCCTCTACGCCCAATATGAGCGCCACTGAACTAGCTGGCATTTGCTGACGGTAATGCAACAAGGTGTCTACCATATAGCTGGGGCCTGTTCTTTTCATCTCGCAGTCATCCGCGAGCAACCGTTGATAATCTTTAAGCGCCAGTGTTAATAAAGAAAATCTATCGCTTGCCGAGAGCACCGGCTGTTCTCTATGTGGCGGTTGCGCAGACAAAACCATTCTGACCTCATCTAAAGCCAAGCTTTGTTGCACCTCAGACGCCGCCGATAAATGACCATAATGAATCGGGTCAAAGGTACCGCCATAAATACCAATAAAACTCGCCTTCATTAGGCCGCCTCGTGGAAATACGTCACGTTATCGATACATCTAGCTTTATTATCGTCACTAAGCCTATGACGTTCTATTAGCGAATTTGTCCATCGCCGAACACGATATATTTTTGCGTCGTTAAACCGACTAAGCCAACCGGGCCTCGGGCGTGTAGTTTATTGGTACTAATACCAATTTCTCCGCCTAAGCCGTATTCGAAGCCATCGGCGAACCGAGTTGAGGCGTTCACCATAACTGAACTAGAATCCACCTCACGCAAAAAGCGCATAGCATTGGCGTAATCGCTCGTTACAATCGATTCGGTATGGCCTGAACTATGCTGATGAATATGCTCCATTGCTGCATCTATATCATCAACAACGCGAATAGCTAAGATAGGCGCTAAATATTCTTCATCCCAATCGGATTCAACCGCTTTAATGCAGTCTAGCAGGATTTGACGCGTCTTCTCGCAACCGCGCAGCTCTACATTTTCAGTCTTATATAACGCTGCCAACTCGGGTAAAAATTCTGTCGCTACCTGCTCGGAAATTAACAGCGTTTCCATCGTATTGCAGGTTCCATAACGTTGCGTTTTCGCATTAAACGCTATTGATTTTGCCATTTCTTTATCGGCCTTGGCGTCGATATAGACGTGACATACGCCATGCAAATGTTTAATAACAGGCACGCGCGCTTCTTTCGTTATGCGTTCAATCAGGCCCTTCCCACCTCGTGGAATAATGACGTCGACGCTACCTTCCATGCGAATTAACTCACCCACTGCATTGCGATCAGTCGTTTCTATCACCTGCACGACCTCTGTAGGCAAACCCGCTGCTTTCAAGCCGTAGCTAATGCAATTGGCTATCGCCTGGTTAGAATGCTTCGCTTCAGAGCCGCCACGTAAGATGCACGCGTTACCGGATTTAAGGCACAACGCCGCCGCATCAGCCGTTACATTAGGGCGGGACTCATAAATAATACCGATAACGCCTAATGGCACGCGCATCTGTCCTACTTTAATGCCGGAAGGTCGAGCGTTAATTTGACTCATCTCACCCACCGGGTCCGCTAAAGCGGCTATCTGCCTCAAGCCTTTGGCCATTGCGTTTATGCGTTCTTCATTTAGCTCCAAACGGTCTAATAAGGCGGCATCGAGGCCGTTTTCCTTACCCGCCTGCATATCAAGCGCGTTTGCAGCGAGAATATTTGATTGCTGCGTTTCGAGCTGCTGCGCTATGAGTTCTAATGCTTTGTTTTTGATACCACTATCGGCATTGGCGATCACTCTGGCTGCTATTTTTGCGCGCTCACCTAACCGCCTCATGTATTCGATCAAATCATCCATTTCTATAATCCGTATTAAGTTCTTTGCTTGTGTCGTTATTATACAGCCACTAAATCACCTTGTTTTAAAAGCTTTGGCTGGCAAGCCGCTAAACAAATCTGTTCGATAACATCCCACTCGTCGCCTGCCTCGGCACCTTTGATCATTCTCTCCGCTGTTGCGCAGGCTTTAATCAAACCCTGCCATTGAATCAAATTACCACGAGAGAGCGCCTGTAAATATTGTGCTTTTTTGGAATCCCAAACCCTATATTTTTTAAAGGTCGCGTCCGTTCTTCCTGTCGTTTTCTTTTCAAAACTCATTGACGCTAGCACCCGTAACTCACGCAATAGCGCCCATAAAATGACGGGGGTAGCTAATTTTTCACCGCGAAGTCCTTTTAGCACCTGAACGGACCTCGCTGAATTTCCCGCCAATAGGCTGTCGCTCAATTTAAAAACGTCGTACCTGGCATTATCCGACACCGCACCCAATATATCGTCCACGGACAGTTGAGTAGGCCCAAACAGCGCGTGCAGCTTCTCCACTTCTTGCGCCGCCGCTAGCAAATTGCCCTCTACGCTATCGGCCAGCAGCTTTATACCTTGTTGGCTCGTCTTCATGCCTTTACGCTGAAGTCGTTGCGTCAACCATTGATCTAACTTATGGCCCAATAATGGCCAGACCTGTACGACGATACCTTTTTGAACAATGGATTTAAACCACTTGGTGCTTTGCGATGGCTTATCCACTTTACCAGCAATAATAATCAGTAAATTATCGGCGGATAATTCAGCAATTACTTTTTCTATCGCAGCCGAACCATCTCTGCCGGGCTTTGCCGTCGGTAAATTCAATTCAATAAGATTTTTTTCAGCAAACAAGGACTGATTCAGACAAGCCGCGAACAATTGATTCCAGTCGAACTTCCCTTCTACGTGCAATACTTCGCGATTTAGAAAACCTTCGGAACGCGCCTTTTGGCGGATTAAATCGACCGCCTCGCTCTGCTGCAAAGGCTCGTCACCTGAGACTAAATAAACGGCGGCGAGTTCTTTAGCGACCGAGAAAGATAATTGATTGAAGTCTAATGCCATTGTTCTAGCCCTAACCGAGCCAGCCTTACCAGCTAAGGTGCTGAATGAGTAGCTTTTAACGCCTGTAGGCGCCTTAAAATTTGCTGCGCAGCGTCGCGCTTTAGCTCCTTGGAAATAAGCGCAGACTCGTTGCTGCGTCCAATTACATCATTCTCATCATTAATGAAATCTCGCACCAACAAAAGCGCGTCTTTATCTATCAGAACTTCACCATCCAGCTTCGTAACACTATAAATAACGCTGTATTGCAGTTCGGATTCACGGACTTTACCGCGGGAATCAACGCTCAGCGTTCTACTGTCAGACTCTTCTTTGTCGATAGACAGCACCGCGTCTGCATCCTCACGGCTGTCAACCACCTCAGCAGAGTAAGCCAGCATTTCTTTTAAATCGCGCACTAACTCACTATTATTCGCGCCAGTAAGGTAAATTTTTTGCAGTCCAGTTGGTAGCTCATAGGCTCCACGTAATTTAAAGCCGCAGGCAGCCAATGTTACAGATAACAGCAAAACAATCGTAAGCGGGCGCCATAAAAGCAATGAATTTGATGCGTTTTTCATAATTTTAAAATCCGTTAAATAACTATATTAACCAGCTTTTTGGGGACGATAATAACCTTTCGAATGGCTTTGTCGTCAATATATTTTTTTACATTGTCCTCTGATAAGGCTAGCTTTTCTATGCTTTCTTTATCCGCATCGGCCGCGACGGTAATTTTTGCCCTTAATTTCCCGTTAACCTGTATCACCATCTGCACCTCATCCAGCACCAGCGCCGCTGCATCAAAATTCGGCCATGGCGCTAGAACCAACTCGTCCTGATGGCCCAAAGCTTGCCACAACTCATCACAAACGTGGGGAATAATAGGCGACAGCATCAATACGATAGCGTCTAAACTCTCTTGACGCAAACCTCGTGCAGTCGCCGTTTCAACGTTTAACTTAGACAGCGCATTAAGCAACTCCATATTCGCGGCAATCGCCGTGTTAAAGGTTAAACGTCGACCAAAGTCATCGTTCACCTTACTTAAGGTTTCGTGGATTTGCCGGCGAAATATTTTTTCTTCATTTGACAGCTCGCTGACAGAATAAGTTTTCACCAGGCCGGCATCGACGTGTTCTTTCACTTGTTTCCATAAACGACGAATAAACCTGAAAGAACCTTCTACCGAACTATCGGACCATTCTAATGATTGCTCTGGTGGCGCGGCAAACATCGTGAACAATCGAACGGTATCGGCGCCGTATTTTTCTATCAAACCCTGCGGATCAACCGTATTGCCCTTGGACTTGGACATCTTAGAGCCATCTTTAAGCACCATACCCTGAGTCAATAGTTTCTTAAAAGGTTCATCGCAGTCTAATAAGCCTTCATCTCGCAGTAATTTAGTATAAAAACGCGAATACAATAAATGTAAAATGGCGTGTTCGATACCGCCAATATACTGATCAACTGGTAGCCAGTAATTCGCACGTTTATCAAGCATGGCGTCATTATTATCGGCGTTACAATAACGCGCAAAGTACCAAGACGATTCCATAAAGGTATCGAACGTATCGGTTTCCCTTTTTGCTTTAGCGCCGCAACTTGGACAATCGGTATTAACAAATGCCTCATGCCTGGCTAATGGTGAGCCGACCCCTTCAAGCGAGATGTCCTTGGGTAATAAAACCGGTAATTGATCATCCGGAACGGGTACCGTGCCACAGGCTTCACAATAAATAACCGGAACCGGCGTACCCCAATAGCGTTGGCGTGAAATACCCCAGTCGCGCAAACGATAATTGACCTTTTTTTCACCCTTGCCTTTTACCTGCAAGACCTCGGCTATTGCATCAAAAGCTTGCTGAAAACCCAGTCCATTAAACTCGCCCGAGTTAATCAACAGGCCTTTGCCAGTAAACGCCTGTTTAGCCAGGTCTATCTCTTCGTCCGCCTGCGAGAAAATCACTTGCTTGATAGCCAGGCCGTATTTTTTTGCAAACTCGTAATCTCGCTGATCGTGCCCGGGAACCGACATCACCGCGCCCGTGCCGTAGTGCATTAATACAAAATTGGCTATCCATACCGGCAGCACTTCGCCCGTTAACGGATGAGTGGCCTTAAAACCGGAATCAACGCCTTTCTTTTCCATGGTTTCCATCGCCGCTTCGGAGGTTTCCATGGTTTTACATTCATCTAGAAACGCCGTGACGGTGGCATTGTCCTTCGCCGCCTGTAGCGCAATCGGGTGCTCAGCGGCCACGGCTAGGTAAGTCACGCCCATCAAGGTATCGGGCCTCGTGGTATAGACAGACAGCGGTGCATCGTTGGCTTCTAACTCGAACGACAGTTGCACGCCTTCAGAGCGCCCAATCCAGTTTTGCTGCATCGTTTTCACTTGCTCTGGCCAGTCGTCCAGCGAATCTAAGGAATCGAGTAACTCTTGTGCGTAGTTGGTAATTCGCATAAACCATTGCGAGATTTCACGTTTTTCAACTTCGTTATCACAACGCCAGCAACAACCGTCTATCACCTGTTCGTTGGCTAATACCGTATTACAATCGGGACACCAGTTGAGCGGCGCGGTCTTTTTATAAACCATGTCTTTCTTCAACAAGCGATTAAAAAACCATTGTTCCCAACGATAATAATCATCAGAACAGGTGGCCAGTTCACGATCCCAGTCATAGCCGAAGCCTAATTTTTTCAATTGATCACGCATATAGTCAATATTATCGTGTGTCCAGTCAGCCGGATGAACACCGTGTTTCATCGCTGCATTCTCTGCTGGCAGGCCAAATGCATCCCAGCCCATCGGTTGCATCACATTTTTGCCCTTCATACGCTGGTAACGGCTAATCACGTCGCCTATCGTATAGTTTCGAACGTGGCCCATATGTAAACGCCCACTCGGGTAGGGAAACATCGATAAACAATAGTACTTTTCCTTCTCGGCGTCTTCTGTCACCTGAAAGGCATTCGTGGACTGCCATTTGCGTTGCACACTCTTTTCGATCAGAGAAGGTTGATATTCTTCTTGCATTTTTATTCCGTCAGACACACTATTGAGTAAGGCTGGGTAGAATACCTTAGCTACCCTTAAATCTAAAGTGCTATTACATCAGGAGGCTGTATGAACAATCCGATACAAGACAAATTGGTCCACGCTTATGACGTTATGGTTGAACGCTTGCATAGCACGGTGGAACACGCTGAAAAACAGACCCTTCCAAGCCTCGAAGTACAGCTAAAAAAAGCGCAGGAAAGGGCTATTGAACTAGGTGAACTGAGTAGAGAAGAAGCTGAAAAAGTGGGTAGTTATTTAAAGAGAGATCTGGATGACATCTCTGCTTATTTACAAGAAACCCGTGCTGAGTTTTCAGAGTGGCTATCGTTTGAATCAACCCTAGTAGAAAGTAAAATCGGTGACTGGCTGAGCCTGGTCGCCGACAAAACAAGACTGGAACTGGATAAACTTAAACTACAGGCCATTAAAGGAAAGTTATATCACTCAGGTGAAGTAACGGGGCCAGGAACTTTGCGCTGTATCGCTTGCGATCAGCCCCTCAACTTTAAAAAGACCGGACACGTTCCACCTTGCCCTAAGTGTCATAAAACAGAATTCAAACGTCTCAGCAAAAAGAACTCTCGCTAATCAACGGCTGGAGCTCTAACGCGTTGGCATACTGGAAAAACCATTCATTCTCACTGTCTGATTGACGAAGAACGCAGAAAAATAGCCTATAACTAAATAAAAGTGACTTTAGTCACTATGAAACAATATACCGATTGAACATATACGATAAAATCACGTCCAATTTGGACTGATTCACTTTAGGATTGTTATGAACTATATAAGGTATTATCTGGGCTCTCTCATTGTTGTCATCGGCATTATCGGCTTCATTAAGGGTGGATTCTGGGTTTGGCTCGGCCTTAGCACGTTTATTCCGCTATTAATAATTGACGTCGTCGCTAAAACCGATACTAAGGTATACGGCATATCCATACCCTGGTTAGGAGAGGTTCCGTTATATCTGCATTTATTTTTAATGCTGGGCCTGTATGCCTCTTTTACTCACTGGATGATGCTGGAGCAGCAAGCGGGCGGGCAGACACCGCTGTTTTTATTACTTGGCTCGGCTTTATCGTTAGGCTGGCTTGGCGCCGTACCCACGTTACCCGTTAACCATGAACTCATGCACAGGAGGAGCGCCGCAGGGCGTCTTTTCGCCACGCTAATAGGAACATTTTACTTTGATCCAACGCGTGATGTCGCCCACGTGCACACCCATCATATTCACCTGGGTACGGCAAAAGATTCTGACACCTGTCCGCGAGGTAAAACGGTTTACAGTTTCGTTTTCAGCGCCATTGCGGGCAGCATGAAGGACTTTCTTGAAAAGGAATCCACGCTCAGCAAAAAAACTCGACGCTCTATGTTTTCACCCAGCGGGCGGATTATGAAAGCTATTTATCAAGTATCTATTTTACTTGGCGTAGTGTTTTGGTTCGCCGGTTTAACCGCTCTGCTGGTCGCTTTTTTCGCCATGTTTTTTAGCCGTATGCTAGTTGAAGCTTTTAATTATTATCAACACTACGGCTTGGTTCGCGTCGAAGGTAAAAAATACGACTCGCAACACATCTGGAATCACTTAAAACCCATCAGCCGAACCATATCCTTTGAGATTACTAATCATAACGACCACCATATGGATTCCTATTCGCCATACCATGAGTTAAAACCCAAGCTCGACGGTCCGCAAATGCCGAGTTTATTTTTATGCTTTTTAACGGGGCTTTTTCCTCCCATCTGGTTCAACTATATCGCCAAGCCTCGACTAAAAGACTGGGACTTTAACCACGCCACCGCTGAAGAAAAAGAACTCGCTCGTCAGGCTAATATTAAAGCCGGCTGGCCTGACTGGTTGGCAGACGCTGACGCAAACGCTACTTAATACAACACAAATATGAAACGTTTTTTTGATCTATTTAAGTCACAAAAAGGCCCTCTAAGCGCGACTATTGAGCCCTCTGGCGAGTCGTTTGAAGTACCCAAAAACAAAACACTCTTGCAAACGGCCTTGAGTCATGGCGTCAATTTTCCTTACCATTGCACCGTCGGAACCTGTGGCAATTGTCGTTGTAAGTTAGTCAGTGGCGAAGTACGCGCTATCATGGACTTCTCTTACACTCTTTCTGCGTCAGAAATCGAGGACGGTTATATCCTGGCCTGCCAAAGCCTGCTGAAATCAGATGTCGTGATTGAGCTAGAAGCGGATATTAATCAGCCGTCACAATCTGTCGAAGTCTTTAAGGGCGTTATCAAAGACACTCAAATGCTGACCCACGACATCATGCAAGTGAACGTCGAGTTAGATCGTCCGATAAGCTTCACCGCTGGGCAATTTGCCGATATTGGCCTGGAGGGTTTTGCACGACACCGCAGTTACTCATTCGCTGGCGCGCCAGAAGCAGGAGGTCAGAACGCATTGAGTTTCCACGTTAGAAGCGTGCCTGGCGGCAGCTACACGGAGTGGCTTTTTGCCCAGGAGCGTAAAAATGAGGCCTTTGAACTACACGGCCCCAGTGGTTCTTTTTGGCTTAGAACCAGTGATGCACCGATTCTTGCCGTGGCCGGTGGTAGCGGCATGGCGCCGTTAAAATCAATTCTCGATGATGCTTTATCCAAAGGCATCAACAGGCCGGTCACTTACCTGTTTGGCGCTCGCGAACAAAGCGATCTCTATTGTTTGGACGAGATGCGGGCGTTAACGGAAAAATGGCCGACTAGTTTCAATTTTATTCCCGTTCTATCGGAAGAGCCAGAGGGTTCGGATTGGACCGGCAAACGGGGACTGGTAACGGCGTTTATTAACGACGAAACTGCCGGCTTCCCAGTCAACGAAGCTCACGCGTATTTATGCGGCTCTCCGGGCATGATAGACGCCACTCTAGTCGTACTCGAACAGGCTGGGCTCGGTTTAGATCATATCCATTACGATAAGTTTTTAGACTCTCGACAATTAGAGAACTAGAACTCTACTAAACGGCCAAACTACAGAACCATAAAACTTAAACGTCGTTCAAAGATCTCTTAATTGGTCGATATCAAAGTATTCTTCTGTCACCTTTTCGCCTCGGTCTTCCCAAACCGGCGTCACCGTGATGATGTTTAATCGATTATTAAATTCGTTGTGAACCGTGATATGGTCCCATTGCGCGTCGCCATCAAAAGGTCTCCACGAACGACTGTCATCCCAAGTTCTATAGGGCCGACCTCGTTGATCTGACATTTCTTGATATTGGGCGTAATAGTTTTCCTGATCGATATAAATCGTCCGTTTTTTGTATTGATAAGTGCCTTTTTTATCAATAATTTCTAAAACCCAAACAGGACGTAGCTCCATCTCCATACTGTTCCAGGCGCATTGACTATCGGCCATCTTCGCAGAACGATAGACATAGCCCGTTTCAGGCGACGCCAGGATCAGTTTTTCACCCACCAGCTTATAATCAAACGTCTCTAGATCCGTTTTCGCCCAATACGCGCGCCAATCATCCCAGCTGACTTCGAGCCCGTAATACATCGGATCTTGCGCATCATTGCCAGATAAAATTCGGGTTCGGCGGTTGCTTGGCAGGAAAATTCTAAAGTCATCTGATTCATTGCCGACGGCCGCCCTTTGTCGGACTGCAGCAATACCACTAACGTCATTAGGAGATAATACAAACAATGAGCCACCTTCAATGAATCGATCTTTATCATCGATACTACCCAGTGGTTCGATGGTCTGCCGGCCATGAAATTTTTGCCACCAGATAAGCCCAGTGTATTGAACGTCTAGTTCGCCTTTTCCATCACAGGAATTAGAAATCATCGGGTCAAAAATAAGGGTTTCTGTACCTACGCCGTGAGCGACAAAAGTCCAGTTCAACTCCAGTCCATCCTTTGGTTGCAGATATGGGATCGCGCCCGCGGTTTCGTCGTTAATCAGAGTCGCGCTACCATCGGGGTTGATCAGCGTTCCGACTGCGTCTGTGCTGGGTGTTAAATTTTTACCCTGTAGCGCCAGCGTCGCATTTAATACGCCTTTGTTCATATAATAGGTATTCGTCGGTACGATGCTAATTTCACGAACGAAACCATCCGCTAGCTTTAAGCTATTTAAAACATCACGAGGCAGGTACTCAGCTAGCCAGGGATATTGGGCCACATTAGTTTTATTAATCACCAGACCTGGCTTTAAATCCTTCGGTAGCGTGTGCTTATCTATCAGGTCATACGCGTCATAACCGCGCAGCGCTTTCCAATCTTTCGCCAGCTTTATCGCTCTGGGGTCAGAGATCGCCTCTAACCACTGTTGATGTTCAAGCTGAGCTGAATTTTTCGCAAAGCTCTTCCATTGCTCGATGGCTCTGTTTGACTCGGCGTTCGCCAGCGTTAAACTCGATAACGTGAGGCCTAATAATAAACTGCGAAGTATCATTAACATTTATTTCCTCTTATCACGCATCATAAAACTAATTACGAGCAGGGCCAATGAAAATAGATAAATGGCCCACCAACCCCCTTGTACGAACGGCGTCGATCCTGTTAACGGGGTCATCTTGCCGGTCAACGCAAAGCGACTGAACATCGGCGCCTGGCGAATCGTTTTACCCTTCTGGTTGATAATAGCGGTTAATCCGGTATTCGTCGAACGCAACAAATACCGGCCACTTTCCAGCGCGCGCATTCTCGCCATTTGTAGATGTTGATAAGGCGCAATGGTATCGCCAAACCATGTGTCATTACTGACATTCACCAGGTACGCCGCCTGAGGTAAACCATCGATGGATGATTGTTGAAAAACGTCCTCGTAGCAAATTGAAGAGGCAAATGGATAACCCGCACCCTGTAATAACGACTGCTGCTTTTCGCCTGCACTAAAATCAGATAAGGGTATCTTTAAAAAAGCCAGAATAAACGTAGAAAGAGGCTTGAGCGGCATATATTCACCCAACGGAACTAGGTGTCGCTTAAAGTAGAAGTCGCTTGGGCGGCGAACGTTATACAAGGCGTTGTAGTACTCATTCGTCGTTTCTGACATAACAGGCAGACCGAGAATAATATCTGACTGATGATCCGTCGCCTCTGTTCTCAATGCAGGTAAGAAGTCATCCTTTACTGCGTGATAAAATGCGGGAATGGCCGTTTCTGGCCAGATGATCAAATCGGCGTCTCGATGCTGCTTTGTCATCTGCAGGTATAGTTCAAGATTAATTTTTTTAAAGGATCGCATCCACTTGATTTCCTGTGGAATATTACCCTGTAACAAAGCCACTTTTATTGGCTTGCCCGCTGGCTCTACCCACACTACACCAGCCAGTAACCAGGCAGCTAACCAGAACGACACGAGCAATGAAATGGCTAATATTTTATGACCGTTTTTTGTGCCTAGAAAAACACACAACACGGCGCCCGATGCTAAGCTAATTAGCCATGAAAGTCCCAATACACCGACTAACGGCGCCCAATTCGACAATACCGTATCTATTTGACTATAACCCAGCGACAACCAGGGGAAGCCGGTAAATAACACGCCCCTCAAAACCTCCAGACCTAACCATAAGCTCGGAAAAGCAAGCAGGTAGCGCAGCGCATTATCGGCGGCAAAGAAACGGTTCAATAGATAAGCGAGCAAGGCCATATAAGTCGCCAGAATGGCCACCATACCCAGCATGATAATTACCGCCAGCCACAGCGGTGCGTGGCCAAAATGGTGAATGCTAAAGTACACCCAGTAGACACCGTGGCCGAAATAACCCCAGCCAAAAGCATAGCCGGCAATAGCGGCTTTCGCGGGTTTTAAGCGCCGAAGGGTTAATAGCAATAACACCAACGATACAATCGCCATAAAAGCGTAATCATACGGCGCAAAAGCTAGCGGCAGAAGCGCCCCAGACAGTAGCGAAACGATGATCACCCTGGTCTGTTGAAACGTTTTAATCAACATACCAACAACCACCCATCAGCTTATTTATCTTTATCTTCTTCATCGTCACTGAGCACCGTCATATGAAGAAGGTGCACCCGACGATTATCCGCTCTTAGCACTTCGAAAAGAAAATCATCAATTTGTGTTGTTTCACCGCGCTCTGGGACGTGTCCGAAACTTTTAACGACCATGCCGCCTATGGTGTCGTGGTCATCATCTGAATAATGAGTAGCAAAGTGTTGATTAAAGTCATCCATTTCCGTTAACGCTTTAATATTGTATTCACGTTCATTGCGCTGCAAGATGAACGCCTCTTCTTCGAAATCATGCTCGTCTTCAATCTCACCCACAATCTGTTCTAGTACGTCCTCGATAGTGATCAAACCCGCAACGGAGCCATATTCATCAATTACGACTGCCATATGATTCCGGTTTGCACGAAATTCATGCAGCATGACGTTTAAGCGTTTACTCTCAGGGACAAAAATGGCTAAACGCATGACGTCTTTGACGTCAAATTTTTGAGTTTGCCCAGCCGTTGCGTAACCCAACAAGTCTTTGGCTAACAAAATCCCCAGCACTTGCGATGTCTCTTCATCTAGCACTGGAAACCGTGAATGCGCTGATTCAATAACCAGGGGATAAATATCCTCTAAACCGGCGTCTTTTGGAATAAATACGATTTGAGAACGCGGGATCATGATGTTCCGAACCTGTAACTCCGATACCTGCAGAGCGCCTTCAATCATGGCCAATGCATCAGGCCCCAGCAAATCTCTTTTTTCGGCGTCACGTATCAAGTTGACCAAGTCTTCACGATCTTTCGGTTCGCCCATCAGAGCTTGTCCAAGGCGCTCAATCCAGGAACGGCTTTCTGTTTTTTCGGGATATGCTTGACTCATTTTTTTTTAACCTTCATAGGGATTACTAATACCAATACTGTTGAGTAATTTTATTTCTAATGATTCCATGGTGTCGGCCTGTTCGGGGTCGATGTGATCATAGCCCTGCAAGTGCAAACAGCCATGAACAACCATATGCGCCCAGTGCGCGAGCACGGGTTTATCTTGTTCGGTCGCTTCTCGTATAACTACGGGAGCACAAATGACCAAATCGCCCAAAATATCATCGGCTAAAACCTCAGGCGGCATCCAGTCTGGTGCCTCAAATGGAAAACTCAACACATTCGTCGCCCCATCTTTTTGCCGATACCTTGTATTCAATTCAGCAGACTCAGGCTCGTCTACGATTCTAACTACGAGATCCGCGCCTTTGCGTTGCTCGATCGCTAAATCGACCCATTGGGTTAATTGAATCGAATCGGGCAATTCAGTGCAATTGCTCGCTATTTGCACCTCAACCGTCATGAATTATCGTGTTTTTCATAGGCCGAAACGATTTTTTGCACGATCGGGTGGCGCACGACGTCACTACTTTTAAAGTAGGTAAAACTGATACCAGGAATATCTTTTAAAATATTCGTTACCAGTTTCAAGCCAGACTCGATATTTCTCGGTAAATCTATTTGTGTAATATCGCCGGTGACGACCATCGTGGAACCATAACCAATTCGCGTTAAAAACATTTTTATCTGTTCTGGCGTCGTGTTTTGCGCTTCATCAAGAATAATAAAGGCCTCGTTCAGGGTTCGTCCGCGCATAAAAGCTAGCGGTGCGATTTCAATCACGTTCTTTTCAATCAAGCGTTCCACTCGTTCAACCCCCAGCATTTCGTATAGCGCGTCATAGAGTGGGCGCAAATAAGGGTTAATCTTTTCACTTAGATCGCCGGGTAAAAAACCTAAACGCTCGCCCGCCTCTACGGCTGGTCTGGCGAGGATAATTCGCGCCACCTTTTCACTCTCTAATGCCTCTACCGCGGAAGCGACAGCGAGATAGGTCTTGCCCGTACCCGCCGGACCAATACCAAAAATGATATCGTTTTTGGGGATACTTTTAACGTAAGCTTGCTGGTTTCCACCGCGCGGCTTGATGATTTTTTTGCGTGTGCGAACGGTAACCGCATCATCTAAAACGGCTGACACATTTGTCTCCATTTGGGCTTCCTGCAATAATAAATGTACTTTCTCAGGCGTTAGCTGTTCGATTTCTGTACTGCGATAAAGATCCTGAAGCGCAGAAATAGCCGAAGCAACATTAGTTTTTTCGCCACTCAGATTAAAGTGATTGCCGCGATTTTTAATCTCTACCTGCAAACGCTGCTCTAGTTGAATAAGGTGTTCGTTAAACTGGCCGCACAAACTCGCCAAACGTTTATTATTCGCTGGCTCCAGACTCAGTTCAATTGATGTCGATTGATTACTCAAATTAGGAAGCTGACAGTCTCTCATTGACGGCTAAGGCTGGCTTTATAATCGCTTGTACCATTCGCCCTCTCAAAGAATAAGGGAGTGCTTCGGTAATAAAAACATCGACAAATTGCCCAGCCAAACGCGAATGTCCAGCAAAATTTACCACCCGATTATTTTCTGTCCGCCCGGTCATTTGTAAGGAATTCTTTTTTGATTCACCCTCGACCAGAATGCGCTGCGTAGTGCCTAGCATTTTTTCTGAAAAAGCGACCGTTTGGCTGGTAATGAGGTTTTGCAATCGTTCAAGCCGTTGTTTTTTAGTCTCGGCGCTGACGTCATCTTGCATGTCAGCGGCTGGCGTTCCTGGGCGCGCACTAAAGATAAAGCTGAAGGAGAAATCAAAACCAACTTTCTCAATTAAGCGAATAGTATCTTCGAACTCTTGATCGGTTTCCTGTGGAAAACCAATAATAAAATCAGATGAAAAACTCATATTCGGGCGAATTTTTCTGAGTCTTTCCAGCTTTTCCACGTATTCGTCAATTTCATGTCCACGCTTCATTCTCGCCAACACGCTGTTACTGCCACTTTGTACCGGTAAATGCAGGTGATCGACCAGCTCAGGAATATCTTCGTAGGCCTGAATCAGGCTGTCGGAAAACTCTTTTGGATGCGAGGTGGTATAGCGAATACGATCAATACCTTCTATCGCTGCGACATAGTGAAGCAGCAATGCGAAATCAGCGAAATCGCCATCGGCCATTTCACCACGATACGCATTAACGTTTTGGCCCAATAAATTAACTTCTCGAACCCCTTGCCCGGCCAGGCTGGACACTTCAGCCACTATATCATCCAGTGGACGACTTACTTCCTCACCACGCGTATACGGCACCACACAAAACGTACAATACTTGCTACAACCTTCCATCACAGATACAAAGGCTTTTGGGCCTTCGGCGCGGGGTTCCGGCAAATTATCAAATTTTTCAATTTCTGGAAAAGAAATATCCATCACTAATTTCTTTTTGGTCTGCGCCTCGTTCAACATCGCTGGCAAACGGTGTAAGGTCTGCGGGCCAAAAACGACGTCCACATACGGCGCCCGTCGACGTATCACCTTGCCTTCCTGGCTTGCGACGCAACCACCGACTCCAATCAACAGATCTTTATTGCGTTCTTTTAGTGGCCGCCAGCGACCCAGCTGATGGAATACCCGTTCTTGTGCTTTTTCGCGAATCGAGCAGGTATTCAGCAGCAGTACGTCTGCCTCTTCTTCTTTATCGGTCAGCACCATGCCGTGCGAAGCCGCCAGCACGTCGGCCATCTTCTCAGAATCATATTCATTCATCTGACAGCCGTGGGTTCTTATAAATAATTTTTTAGTCATATCGCGTGGGATTTTAACATAAGGATTAACGGTTTAGCTCAACAAAGCTGATCATTGTGGGCCTCCACCTTTTTTAACCATCATGCCTTTGGAAGGATTATAACCCAACACGGCAATAGCCATAAAAATGACAAAAGCTGCCAGGGTATAGAGAAACGCGTATAGATTGAACTGGCCATACAATGCAAAGCGAATTAACTCAACCGCCTGAGAAAATGGATTATAGCTCGCCAGGGTGTACAGCAACTCGCTAGATTCTTTAATTTTCCATAACGGATACAAAGCCGTCGACATAAAAAACATCGGGAAAATAACAAAGTTCATCACCCCGGCAAAGTTTTCTAGCTGTTTGATAAATGACGATAGCAGCATACCCAGCGCGCCGAGCATAAGGCCCGCTAAAACTAGCGCGGGGAATAAGCTGATATAACCGAGCCACGGCGCCTGGATATCATAAAACCACGCGACGAGTAAAAACACATACGCCTGCAAAATAGATACAAAAGTACCAGCCAGTAGCTTTCCTGTTAATAAAAACCAGCGCGGCAATGGGCTTATCAACAGAGTTTTCATACTACCCATTTCGCGGTCATACACCATCGATAACGAGCTTTGCATACCATTGAATAACTGAATCATGCCGATTAGGCCAGCGGCGATATACACCTCGTACAAAATATACGTTTCATACGGCGGAATTATAGCGATACCCAGGGTTGAACGAAAACCCGCGGCAAACACGAACAACCAGACCAGCGGCCGAACCAGTGCAGCGATAAACCGCTCTCGCTGACGTAAAAAACGCCATAACTCACGTTTTATGATGCCGTTTAAGGCGATTGATGCATGGCTGATATTCATTACAGTTTTACCTGTGTTAAACGTTGAAAGGCCTGCGCGATAGTTTCTGTTGATTGCTCATTACAGACTTCGTCCACGGCCCCTTGCGCCTTAATTTCACCCTGATGCAAAACAATCACCCGGTCTGATGGGTACACCTCATCGATCAAGTGCGTCGCCCAAAGCACCGACAGATTATCATTTTCACATAAGGCGTGAACGTGCTCGACTATTCCCTGGCGACTTGCCACATCGAGGCCAACCGTTGGCTCATCGAGCAGCAGTAAAGAGGGTTTGTGAAGTAACGCCCTGGCAATCTCAACGCGTCGACGGTGACCACCATTCAACTGGCGCACTTTCTCATCTTTGCGCGCAAACATACCTTGCCGCTCAAGCTCCTGCTGAATACGACCAGACGCTTGCTTGCGACTCATGCCGTGTAAAGAAGCGTGATAATGAAGATTTTGCAATACGCTCAAGTCCATATCCAGCGTGGTTTGTTGAAACACCACGCCTAAATTCGCCAGGGCCTGACACGACTGCTTTTTAATATCAAAGCCGTTGATCAAAATGTCTCCGTCACGGCTATTATATAAATGCGTAATCAAGGAAAACAACGTCGTCTTACCCGCGCCATTGGGGCCAAGTAAAATCGTACAGTCGCCCGCTGCGATTGAAAAATTGATGTTCTGCAACGCCGGTTTATTATCGTATGCGTAACTCAGATTTTTTACCGCTAAAGAAGCGTCCGTTGAATGGGTCATTTTTTAACCGCGATTCCCCAGGGATAATGGCCAACTCGAATGGATTTTGTGACTTTCAGATCGTCTATATCGATGATCGAAATATCGTTACTCACACCATTGGTCGTATACAGGCGCTTTAAGTCCGGTGAAAAAGCCAGATTCCATACGCGCTGCCCGACCAATAAATATTTTTTTACCGTCATCGTTTGCGTATCGACCACGGCAACCCTGTTGGCTGGACCCAGGGCGACAAAAAGCAGTTTATTATTTGGATGGGCCAACACCCCGACTGGCTGAATCAGGGCCTTTTCGACGCCAGGTATCGTGAAATGCACTTTCGCATCCACTTGCTTGCTCGCTACGTTTATGCGTGACAGCGAACCGCCAATTTCTGAACTCACGTACAGCACATCGCTATTAGCGGAAAACTCCGCAGCCCTGGGGCGCGGATCCACCAGGGTATTCGCCTTAATGCTTTGATCAACGGGGTCTATCCAGTGCACCATATTGCTGGTTTCCGACGTATTGACCACCCATTTGCCATCTCCACTTACGGCAATTCCTTCCGGCTCTACGCCCACCGCAATCTGTTTGATCACGCTTTTATTCATCAGGTCGAGCACCGAGACTAAATTATCATCCTCGTTGGAGACGTAAAGCCACTGACCATTGGGGTGAATTCTGAAGGTTTCAGGGTCTTCACCCGACGGTAAGTTGCCAACCACCTTTAACGTCGCCACGTCTATTATTTGAATCGTGTCGTCATCACTCGCCGCCACGTACAATAAGGTTTGATCATTATTAAGCGAGATACCACGCGGGCGTTGACCGAGTGTCACTGTTTGTAGCAAGGTCCCCGTTTCACCATCCACCACGGCCAGCGCATTGTCTTTTTCTAAAGTAATATAAAGCGTATCCGCGACACTAGCCGTAGTGACGAGCGCGAGAAAGGTTAATAAAAAGCGTATTTTCATGGTTTTAACGATATGGGTTTTAGTGATTAAGGCTGCAACCTGATTCTGGGCTATCATACCCCAGAGTATCCAAATAAGTGCGAGGGTGTAAAAATTCTTGATGCGGCAAAACCGACACGATAGAGCGCGCCGTCGCCAATAAGACCGGTTGCCGTAATTGCTGGTTCCATTTTCTAAACGTTAGCCTGGTGCCTTTAAAACCAGCCAAACTAAATTCGTCACTCAGCATAAAGTTTTTTATAGTAGCTGGGTCACTAGCTTTTGTCCGAGTGGCGGCCTCACCCACTGAGCGAACGGCAAGCCATGACGCATAATCAACGTCGTTCATCCAGCGACCCGCTTGCTGGTAAAAGCGGCGTTGCATTTGCACCGCCCCCCAGCGTTCGTGCGTTCTATGCCAGGCGTGGGGAACCATACCCTGCGTTCCTGCAACGGGTCTGGGTAACCAGGTGTTCATCGGCAAGTATTCGCCAAAAAGCCCTTGTACATCTGCCACCAGCAATACGTCATAATCCACTCCCTGGGTGAACACAGGAATTTCAGCCTGCGCAGTTCGTCTGGCGTCGTGCTGAAAATTCCATGTTTTTTCTGCCACTATTTGTATGCCAAATCGCTTTGCTGAACGTTTAACAGCATCGGCAAACTGCTTATCTTGCTCGTCGCTACCTTTGACCAAAAACCATTTGTTCCAACGTTTTTTTAGCAGGTACTGAGCCAACGCATCAGTTCGCATCGCATAACTTGGAATGAGGTGGAAGGTATTTGCAGCGCAACTAGCGTTTCTTACAGCGTCCCCTTGCTCAGACACATTAAACAATAAAACACCTTGCTCTTTAGCTATTATCGACAATTCGATCAAGGTCGGTTGCTGAACCGCCGTGATGATGAATTGATACCCTTCTTTCAGCAACTGCTCAAACGCTTTATTCACGTCATCGCCGAGAGCTATTTCGACGTACTTTAAATGATAACTCTGGCCGGTAAATTGCCCAGTCGTATTATTATCCTTAACACCCAGCTGCGCACCTTGAATACCCTCGTCGGTCAGCACAGGATCCAGATTAGATAGCGCAGGAGGCGCATAGATCTTCTCTGTTAAATAAGCCATTTTAATGGCTACAGCATCCGCTTGAGCCTGACTCGAACAAAGCATCACTAAGAAACTTAAAAACAGAATTAGTCTGCGCATTGTAAATTTAATTCCCATTACCTTAAGGATACCCTGTTTCGTTAAAACTTTTTAAGCAAGCTGGCTAAAGGTTTTCTTTATTAATAGACAAGATTAACGCATATTTTAATGTAATTTTCACAATATAGAGTGAATAAGAATACGCGTCTGGATTGTGGATAAATTTAAAGCAAAAAAAAGCGACCCATAAAGAGTCGCTAAGAGGAGGAGAACATTATCACTCAATTACAGCTTCTGAAAACAGTGCTGTAGTAACAATGTGTAATCATAATATATTGCTCTGCAGCATCTGTCAATACTGATTAAACAACTTAATTACGGCGCACCCTCAACACCTTGAAATATATAAATATTTATTTAATTTTAGACCTGCATGGTCTAAAATTACGGATGGAAATTCAATGTTCGAATGCACACCCCAGTTTAAACGTTATAGAGCGTCAGCCAACATCCGCAACACAAACACCCATCCTCTTCGTTCATGGCGCCAATATGTCCGCCTGGTGCTGGGATGAAAACTTTATGTCCTTTTTTGCGAATATGGGCCATCCTACTTACGCGGTTAGTTTGCGTGGACACGGCAATAGTGGTGGACAACATCAGTTAGCAAGCAATAGTATTGCTGATTACGTCACCGATATTCAGCGTGTCATCGATGAAATAGGCGTGACGCCGATTCTCATTGGCCACTCATTGGGTTGCCTGGTGATACAAAATTATATTGAGAACACGACAGTCCCGGCCTGCGCCTTACTCGCTCCTATCCCAGTACATGGATTACTTCCGTCCATTCTGGATCTGGCACTCTATAATCCTGCTTTTTATACACCGCTCAATTTATTACAACTTTTTGGCAACGGGTCAACCGTCGTTGAGCTGGCTCGAAAATCCATCTTCTCTGGCCACGTAAGCGACGAGGTGGTTATTCGCTATTGTGCCCAATTACAACCTGAATCCCCAAAGGCATTGCTCGACTCACTTTGGCTGGGGCTGCCATCTAAAAAGAACCCTTTTGACGTACCAATGCTTGCCTTAGCCGCCGATGAAGATACGTTCTTTCGAGCAGATCATATTAAAAAAACCGCAGCCGCCTATAAAGCAGATTACCTGGTAATGAAAAACACTAGCCACGCTATGATGTTAGATTCCGATTGGCGGCACAGTGCTAACGCCATTGGTACCTGGTTAAATGAAGTCGAGTTTATTAGTTAACTAAGTTACATTTTTAGCCGAAAAGGGCTGAATCGTTCAGCCCTTTTCTAAGTTTCTGCTTGTTTACGCCGCAGCCTGACCTTGCTTAATTTTGTCTTTCTCAACCATCGCGTGTAATTCTTTCAACACCACGGATAGCTGCTCGATTTCTATTTCATTTTCAGTTTGAACCGCTGACACCAAATTTAAATATCGATCTATCTCATTTCGGTTAGTCTCACACCAACGACTAACTCGCTGATCAGCTGTTACCTTTTTGTCAGATAACTGAAGAATAGATATTAGCAGGGCACGGGTTTCAGCGTGTAAATCATCTCGCAATGCTGACCGGGCTAAAGATTGCCAATAATTTTTACGCGGCAGCTGATTAATACTGCTGTGCAGCCAATTCAATTGCAACGCTTCACGAACGGCGAAATAAACGGGCAATACGTCATCTTTCCCGTGTTTAACGACACTATTGACGGCAATAATATCGAAACAGGTAAACTTCAATTCAAGACCGCTTATTTTTAACGCTAACTGTTCACCCACCCCAGCAGACTGGTAACCTGACACACGGTCTGAGATTCGTTGCTTTTCGTCTACCGTTGCGTGCTGAAGAATATCTTTACCGATTGATTCAACGCCTTCAGAAAACTCATGCACAATAGCATCAATTGAAGTAACGTAAGAACGGTTACGTTGCAACCAATACATTGCCCGTTCAATCAACTTTCGAACCTCCATCAGCATCTCCACCTGCACGTCTGGCGAAACAAGATTATCAAGAGCCTGTATACCTTGCCATAGGGCATTTACATTAAAAATTTCACAGGCTATTTTATAGTTCTTCATGACTTCGCCAATGCTTGCGCCCGTCTCGTCACTCATTCTAAATGCGAACGATGGGCCGACTTGGTTTACCATGCTATTCACGATCTGATTGACGATTATTTCGTCACGAAGGCGGTGATCATTGATCTGTGTTGCAAATTGCCCCCTCAGCTTGGATGGAAAGTAGTCCATCAAGTCTTGTTTAAAAGCCTTATCCTTCAGAATTGCATCACCAGCCATTAGTTCTTTTAACAATAACTTGGTATATGCAAAAACAACCGACAGCTCGGGGATATATAAACCCTCACCTCGCGATTTGCGCATTTCAATTTCCTCGTGATCGGGCAAAAATTCAACCACTTTATCCAGCCGCCCTTCATGGCCTAGTCGATCAATCAAACGCGAGTGTACTTCCAACATCGCTGGCGCCTGTTTCTCAACCATACTGATAGCCTGGGTTTGTAGGTAATTATTACGCAGCACCAATTCGCCCACTTCATCGGTCATTTTCGCCAACAAAGCATCGCGTTGTTTGCCCGTCATATCACCTTGCTCAACGAGTTTATTGAGCAATATCTTGATATTTACTTCATGATCAGAACAATTCACCCCTGCCGCATTATCAATGGCATCGGTATAAATCCGGCCCTTGGCCGCGTATTCAATTCGCCCGAGCTGGGTAAACCCAAGGTTGCCTCCTTCTCCTACCGCTTTACAACGTAACTCTGAACCGTTAATCCTCAACGAGTCATTTGCACGGTCGCTGACTTGAGCGTTGCTTTCATCTTTCGATTTTACGTAGGTGCCGATACCACCATTCCAAAGCAGATCTACGGGCGCTTTAAGCATCGCCTGAATTAGCTCATTGGGTGTTAACTTTTTATCAGTAATGCCGAGCATTTTTTGAACTTCTGCCGTCAAATTAATTGATTTATCGGCACGTGAAAATATACCGCCACCGTTTGAAATAAGCCGCCTTTCGTAGTCATCCCAGCTTGATCGAGGTAAATTAAATATGCGTTGCCGCTCTTTGAAACTCGCCGCGGTATCCGGATCAGGGTCTAGAAAGATATGTATATGATTGAACGCACCTACCAGGCGTATTTTTTCAGACAACAACATGCCATTGCCAAACACGTCTCCACCCATGTCGCCAATACCGACCACATCGAACGGGGTTTTTTGAGTATCAACGCCCATTTCTCTAAAGTGACGCTTAACCGACTCCCACGCGCCTTTTGCCGTAATACCCATTTTCTTGTGGTCATAACCCACCGAACCACCGGAAGCAAAGGCGTCGCCTAACCAGAAATCGTGCGCAAGCGCGATGTTATTTGCGATGTCTGAAAAAGTAGCCGTTCCCTTATCTGCAGCAACGACAAGGTAAGGATCATCGCCATCGTAACGCACGACATTTTTCGGTGGAATCACTTTTTCAGCCTTAAAATTATCCGTTATGCTCAACAAAGCCGTTATAAAAACACTATAACAATCAACTGCTTCTACCATCATTTCGTCACGCGACAAGCCATCAACTGAGCGCTTTACGATAAACCCACCTTTCGCGCCGGTTGGAACGATAACGGCATTCTTAGAGATTTGTGCTTTCATTAAACCCAACACTTCGGTTCTATAGTCTTCTTTTCGATCCGACCAGCGCAGGCCGCCACGAGCAACTGGCCCACCCCTTAAATGCACACCCTCTACGCGGGGGGAATACACAAAAATCTCAAATTTAGGACGCGGGGAAGGTAAGTCCGTTATATTGGCGGGCTCGAGTTTAAATGCAACATAGGGAATCCCTTCGGCATCGATACAATCTTGATAGTAACTGGTACGAATAGTAGACTGAATTAGGTTTAGATAGCGGCGTAAAATCCTGTCTTCATCCAGCGATACTACCTTTTCAAGGTCAGCCAGAACACCCGATTCTTGTTTCACTATTTTTTCATTTCTTGCTTTAACGGCTGGATCAAATTTAAGTTCGAATAACTTCACTAAGTTGCTGGCTATAGTTGGATTGCTTTCCAACGTTTGTTCTATATAGGCCTGGCTGAATGCCGTACCGGCCTGACGCAAATATAAGTAATACGCGCGCAACAACATGATTTTTTTCCAGTCAAGATTGGCTTTTATTACCAGCCTGTTAAAACCATCATTTTCAACGTGACCTATCCATACTTTTTCAAACACCGATTGAAATTTTTCTTTAATGTTGTCAATATCCGGCAATTGCGCGTGATAGACCAGACCAAAATCATGCACCCAATAACTACCGCTAGAACCGTTGTCGCTCATTTCAAAAGGGTGCTCATCAAAAACCGTTACACCCATATTTTCCAGAACAGGTAGCGTTTGTGACAACGGCGCAGGCGCACCTTTATTAATTAGCTTAAATTGCAAACCCTTGCCATGCGATTCTATAGGCTGATACAGGGACATCTGAATAGCCTGACCTTTCGTTTTGCTTAATATTTCTGCTTTCTCAAGGTCAAAAACTGCAAACCTGGCGGGAAAACGCTCTTGATACGCCACCGTAAAACCATCCCCATAGCGGTTGTACAATTCTTTCCCTGCGGCTTCTCCAAAGTGTAGGACTGACGCAGACAATAAATCATCTTTCCAGTCCCTCAAAATATCGATGATTTCACTCTCAACTTCTGAGGCGTTAAATTCACCTGTCCAGCCACTAGGGGTATGTACTGTAAAATGAATTCGAGCGAAAATAGACTCACTAAAGACCACTTCAAAATCAATTTTATCGGTCTTTAATTTGCTACAAATGGCGACTTCCATTTTCTTTCTAACGCTAGTGTTATATTTATCTCTTGGCACGTAGACTAAAATCGAAACGAATTGACCGTAAGTATCGGATCTTGCAAATAAACGAATCCGTTGTCGTTCTCTTAATTGCAAGACGCCCAACGACAGGTTCAGCAACTCGGCATCATTTGAATGAAATAGTTCATCACGTGGCAAGCCCTCTAAAACATTCATCAATGACTTGCCGTGATGGCTGTTTAACTTGAACGATGAACAATTGAATACTTCTCGTACTTTTCTACGTATCAGCGGTATTTGTTCTACTGAGGCATGATAGACGGCAGATGTATAAAGCCCTAAAAAGCGATATTCGCCTATCACTCGTCCTTTATCATCGAATTTCTTAACGCCGATGTAATCCATATAGCTGGGGCGCTGTATATCGGATTTTGTTGTTGCCTTAGTAACAATTAAGGGGCAGGGTTCACTGATAAACGCCCTGGTTTCATTCGTGATAGGTATTACATCGATATCTGGCATTGGTGCCAGCGCGTCTCTTAATATACCCAGACCCGATCCTTCTACTATTTTAACCCCACCTATTTTTTTATCCTTAACAAGTTCGTATTCCCTACAACCCAGAAAAAGGAAGTTATCTTTTTCTAGCCACGTTAAAAACTCGATCGCTTCGTTAGTATCTTGTTGCTCGTTTTTCGAAACTCCATGCCTCAACGAGTTAACAGCCTCATTTAACTTTTTAAGGCTGGGCGCCCAATCTTCAGTCACCGCCTCACAATGTAAAAGCACTTTTTCAATCCGTTGTTTTAACGACTGAAAGACTTCGCTTTCTTCAACCTGACGGTCCATTTCTATACGTATAAACGCTTCGGAAATTAGCTGATCATTTGCTTCGCAAGCTTTTAAGACGCCCTTATTATCCCTGCTAAGGTTTATGGTGGGGTGCACGACCAGGTGACACGTTAAGCCGCTTTGATTCAAGCTCATGGTTAAAGAGCTCACTAAATAAGGCCTGTCGATAGTAACTATTTCTATCACGCTATAGGCAGACTGCCAACCATGCGTTTCCAGATCAGGGTTATAAACGCTAACTTGAGATGTACTGCCAGGCCTGCATTGCGCCAAATTCCAGTGTGCTACTGCCGCGCCATACAGGTCTTCCAGCTCTCTTTCGACAAGGTCTTCACAAGCAACATCGTTATAATATTCAACAATAAAGTTACTAATAACAAGGGCTTCGTCCTTATCAAAACGATCATTAATAATTTTTTCAAGTTGCTTGAATATATGTGTTTTTTCTTTTAATCCAGCCATCATTTTGATTTCTCCGCTGCCATATTGACTTTAACTTTTAACAGTATAGGAGAGTTTTTTTATTTTACGCATTTAGAATACTTGTTCCTAGCAGGCCCTTAGGTACTTTGAGGGTTTGTAGCGGCAATGAGAACAGACTTACATTTGCCATAATTCTCTATCTAAAGCGACTTTCCATGCATACTTTTTCAGGTTGACGATGCCCGACGAAAAAACGACACCCTCTTTTTCTAAGTGCTCTCGCTGTGCGAGTTCTTTTTCATGACCCGTTGGAAATGATATTTGTCCCTTTGCATTAATCACTCTATACCATGGAACGTTCAGTCCGTCAGGTGCTGCGCGCAAAGCAACGCCTACCATACGTGCGCCACGAGGGGAAACCAGCGCACCTTGCAACGTCTCCGTAGGTCGACACAAGACCCTTAGGGACATTTTTCACAACCGCCCATACTCTCTGATGCTTAGGGTTAACTCTCACGCTTAGTTAATTTGTTTGCTAACCAGCTCTTCCAGCAATCGTAGGCTTTGCGGTTTCAGCTTCGTAAACTGCAAATGAAAACTAAAAACATCTTGCGACAAGCGACGGACATTCATTACGCAACAACTTACAAGTAAGGGTGTACCCTTGTCATCCAAATTAAGTTCAACGGATAGCAGTAGTGGTTTATCGGGATCACGCTGATAATTCAGGGGTAAAACGGCCTTCGCACTCAGCTCATCACAAACAATTTCTATGCCGTCAGCAGAAATGTTTTCGCCGTGAGCATTCAGCACCAAACCAGCCGCCGTTTTTAACTCGACGGTTTGCTGGTACTTTATCCTTCTATATTTTCGTTCACACGCTCTCATAAGCACATTGTATAAATACTTTGCCAATTAACATAGTTAAGTCGATCACGAATTCACGTCAACCACCACTCTGCCGCGGATTTCCCCAGCTAAAATTTGTTCTGCCAGCTCAGGTACCGTTGACATCGGCTCCACTCTGCTGATGTTATTGATTTTGTTTTTGGGTAAGTCTTTTGCCAACCTGTTCCAGGCTTTAATACGAATATCCATATTCGCCATAACCGAATCGATACCGGCTAAAATGACGCCGCGTAAAATAAAAGGAAACACCGTGGTCGGCAAATCAATTCCACCCGCAAGACCACACATGGTGACACAGCCATTACGTCTAGTTTGAGCAATAACGTTTGCTAAGGTATGCGACCCCACCGAATCTATCGCTCCAGCCCACCTTTCTTCCGCTAAAGGGACTCCTTCAGCCGCCAGCGACTGACGATCAATGAAACTGTTAGCGCCTAGTTCTCTCAGAAAGTCGTGCGTTTCTGGTCGCCCGGTTGAGGCCACCACCTGATAACCCAAACTCGCTAACAAGGAGACGGCTACCGAGCCTACTCCACCTGCGGCACCGGTTACCAGCACCTCACCATCGCCAGGTTTTATACCTTGTCTTTCCAGCATCATCACCGACAACATAGCCGTATAACCGGCGGTTCCAATGGCCATCGTATCTTGTAACGAAAATGCATCAGGTACCTTGACGATAAAATCGGAATTAACGCGCTGCATCTGGCTATAGCCACCCCAATGCCTTTCACTCAGACCATAACCATTGACCAATACGGCGTCTCCTGCGGCAAATTTATCCGACGCCGATTCCACCACCGTGCCGGCTAAATCAATACCACACACCATCGGTAAACGTTTACAAATCTTCCCTTTTCCAGAGACCGCTAAACCGTCTTTAAAGTTTAAGGAAGAGTAGGATACTTCGATTAAAACGTCCTCATCGGGTAAATCACCCAGTGTTAATCGTTGTAATTGACCCTTTGTTTTGCCATCAATTTCACTGGCGACAATCGCATTAAACGTTTTCAGCATCTTATACCCTCCTAAAATTCCAATAATGTTAGCCCATATCAGGGCTTTTAACTTGCTCGTTAAGCGTCCCAACGTTACCATAAAATTTTGTAATGTAAATGAATCGACTATTGAAAACGCTACTCAGTCTAATGGCTCTATTCGCCGCTCTTTTAAGTTGTTCTGTTCACGCAGAAGAACCGTTACGCCTGGCAACGACGACCAGCACTGAAAACTCCGGTCTGTTAGCTAAACTATTACCCGCTTTTACTAAAGAAACCGGGGTCAATGTAGACGTCATTGCTGTAGGCACGGGTAAAGCCCTGCAACTGGCACGAAACGGCGACGCCGATGTTGTGCTAGTACACGCCAAACAGGCGGAAGACGTTTTTATCGCTAAAGGATTCGGCGTCAATCGTCGGAACGTAATGGAAAACGACTTTGTTTTGCTCGGCCCTGCCAGCGATCCTGCGGCTATTAAAGGTAAAAATAGCACTCTCGCTGCGATGAAAAAAATTGCAGCTCATAAATCACCTTTTATATCTCGAGGTGATAATTCAGGCACACACAAAAAAGAATTGTTACTCTGGAAACATGCTGGTATTGAACCTGAAGGCGACTGGTATAAACAGGCCGGCCAGGGTATGGGGAAAGTATTATTGATGGCCGATGAGCTGAGTGCTTATACCTTAACCGATAGGGGCACCTGGTTAGCCTACCAGGACAAACTGTCGATTCAACTACTAAATGATGGCGGTTTATTATTGAAAAATCCGTATGGCATTATCGCGGTTAACCCCGCCGTGCATAAGGATATTCAATACCTTAAAGCCATGACTTTAATCGCCTGGATTACCTCGCCAAACGGACAGGCCATTATCGATACATTCCAGAAAAATGGTCAGCGGCTATTTTATCCCACCGCCATCAAAGACGTCCTAACCGGTGGCTGATTTAAGCCAGGCAAGCTTAGCTGCTTTTCGCTTGTTGATCGGCGGCGATAACGATATTTGGGAAATCATATCGCTGTCTTTCGGCGTGTCGTTTTCGGCTATCTTAATAGCCACACCAGTCGCCTTAATCGTTGCTTTTTTCCTGGCCTTTTTCCAGTTCCCACTGCGACGCGCGCTGATCTCTTTATTCAACACCTTTATGTCGGTTCCAGCCGTTATTATCGGCTTAACACTGTACTTGTTATTGTCGCGCAGCGGCCCTTTGGGTGACTTAAAACTCTTATTCACCGACAAGGCGATGGTGCTTGGTCAAATTATGCTCAGTTTCCCATTACTGGTCGCCATGGCGCATGCGTCTTTTCAGGCCGCCGACCGGCGCGCGTGGGAAACGGCCATCACCTTAGGCGCGAAACCATGGCGCGCTTTTTTCACCCTGATGCACGAAGTGCGATTTGGCCTTATTGCCGCTGTCGTCGCTGGCTTTGGCCGCGTGATCGCGGAAATCGGTTGTTCGATGATGGTCGGCGGTAATATCCTTCACTCGACGCGTAATATTCCAACCGCTATCGCACTTGAAACCAGCAAGGGTGAATTTGCCCAGGGCATCGCCCTTGGAATGGTACTTCTCGTGCTATCGTTAAGCTTGAACGCTGGTGTCTCGATCTTCCAGGGCAAGGGGGAATTACGCACATGAGCGGCTTGATTGATTACAACAATATCAGCATTTCTTTGTCTGGCAAATTGGTTTTAAATATTGAGCATTTAGCCGTAGCTGCGCATCAATGCACCCTGCTAACCGGACGCAACGGTTCTGGCAAAACCACCCTGTTTAAAATCATGAGTGGACTACTGAAACCCGACAGCGCAAACATTGACTATCAGGGTTTAAAGCTGAATTGGAAGCAGTCCAGACCTTATATTCAAAAAGACATTATCTATTTACATCAGCAGCCTTATTTGTTTGATGCCAGCGTCGCCGATAATATCGCTTACGGCCTGTATAGATCAGGCGAAAACAAAGCGTCGGCACACCGTAAAGTATTGCAAGCCCTCGACTGGGCTGATTTATCGCACCTCGCCCATCGACAGGCAAGGCAACTATCTGGTGGTGAGAAACAGCGTATCGCTTTAACCCGCGCGCGGATTTTATCTCCCAGGTTATTGCTACTCGATGAACCCACTTCCAGCATGGACACCGATGCAAAAAAACAGACCAGTGCATTGTTACAAAGGCTAAAATCGGAAGGCATTAGCATTATGATCAGCAGTCACGAATCGCATACCGTGGAGCATATTGCCGACCATCATTTACACCTCGAAAACGGTCAAATTGAAACACTTGAGCTTGCATCTAGTTCTGATAAAGTAAGCATTTTAAAGACGGCCAAAAACAAGGTTTAATATGAGTACTTTAAAAATTCAAAGCAGTTGCGACGATGAAAATGAACACGGCACCTTAACCGTCGAGCAGGCGCTTCACAACATGCTAAATGCCGTTACGGAAAAAATGGGTGCTGAACAAATCCATCTAACCGACGCCGTGGACAGAGTGATCGCCAAAGCGATCATCTCGTCTGTTAATGTACCCTCTCATCAAAACTCCGCCGTCGACGGTTATGCCGTACAGCACTCTGATCTGCCCTCGACCGACGAAACAACCAGGCTAACTATTGTTGGACGAGTAGTCGCGGGGCACCCCTACAAGGGACCATTCAAGTTGGGTGAGTGCATTCAAATAATGACCGGCGCGCAAATGCCTGATGCAGCCGACACAGTCATTATGCAAGAGCACGTTGAGGTACACGGCAGTACTATTCGCATTGATGGACGCCATAAAGCAGGCCAAAATGTACGCCAGGCGGGTGAAGACATTGAAGCGGGGCAAATTGTGTTAGCTGCAGGCGTTAAGCTAACGCCTGCGCAAATTGGCTTAATCGCATCACTCGGTATAGCTGAAGTCTGCGTGAAAACGCCGTTAACCGTCGCCGTTTTCTCAACTGGAGACGAGGTGCTCAGTATTGGCGACGCGCCTCGAGAAGGCTGCATTTATGATAGCAACCGCTATAGTTTGCTCGCCGCATTAAAGAAAATAGGCTGCTGGGTATTAGACATGGGTATTATCGCCGATGACCCTGATAAGCTGCGCGAGGCCTTTGAATTGGCCAGCCACAGTGCCGACGTGATTTTTACTTCTGGCGGTGTCTCAGTGGGCGAAGCCGATTACACCAAACAGGTGCTTTCAGAAGCGGGGTCTATTAACTTCTGGAAAGTCGCCATGAAACCCGGTAGACCGCTTGCTTTTGGCAAAATCAGTAACACAACATTCTTTGGCTTGCCGGGTAATCCCGTCGCGGTGATGGTTACGTTTTATCAATTCGCCCTGCCTTGCTTACAAAAAATGATGGGGATTAGTAATCCCCTCATTAACCCCTCTATAACAGCACGTTGTAACAGCCCTATTCGCAAACTAGCTGGCAGAACGGAGTTTCAACGGGGTATTTTATCGCAAGGAAGTGATGGAGAGTGGGAGGTACGAACAACGGGGCAGCAAGGCTCTGGCATCCTACGTTCTATGAGTGAGGCTAATGCCTTCATTATTCTTGAACACCCACGCGAGTCAGTCCAACAAGGAGAATGGGTCAATGTACAACCATTCGCAGGCCTTTTTTAAAAAAACGCCTATCGTTGTATTTTTAAATTTATTGACTATAGTTACTAGCCAATGGAATTATCAAATATAACTAATACGCTAACGGATAGCCCTGACGAACTGAATATTTATCGGTTTTCTTTGAGTTGCACGGACAATTTGATCTGGCTTTGGGACATTGCTTCCAACCAGATCACTCAAATCGGCGACACTCCACCAGCATTCTGCGCTAACGAGCAAAACAAATGTAACACCATAGACTTTTGGCAGTCGCGCACACATCCTGATGACCTTTCTTTGATCGCAAAAAACAACCAGGCTCTTATCAAAGGAAAGCTTGATTCAGTTGAGCATATCTATCGCATTAAAACCAAAACTGGCAAGTGGGCATGGCACCGTTCTCAGGGTCGCGTCTATTCGTGCAATAAGGCCGGAAAAGCCCTTTCAATTGTCTTTTTTAGTTCCTTTATTAGCCATCAAAAAAAACTTGAGAAGCAGCTTAATCTGTCTATCCAGCGCCTTAACCAAGCGTTCACCGGAACCTATGATACCGTTTGGGACTGGAATTTAGAATCAGATAATATCGACGTGTCTGATAACTGGAAAGAGGCTTTAGGTTTCGATCTTAAAAAAAACATTCTATTAAGAAAAACTTGGAATCCTCTGATTCATCCCGACGACCAACTACACGCAAGAAATAGTGTCGTCGCGCTACTAAAAGGCGAAATACAATACTTGAATTTTGAATATCGCATTCGTGTCGCCACTAACGACTATTACTGGATTTTGGTGCGCGGGCACGTATCTGAACAAACCGCCTCAGGGAAAATCAAACGCATCATCGGCGTTTTGACCAACATTGATCGACTAAAAAAGAAAGAAGAGGAGCTGAAGCAGCAGGATGAACAAATCGGGCTCACCATGTTGAGCACGGGCAGCAGCCTGGTGGAATACAATTTAATCGACAAGGTGGTCACTCATCGTACATATTCACTGATAAAAAATATAGTCACCGCCGAACAGTCATCCAATAAAATATTGGACCGCCCCATTACCGTTCACACTAATGACATCAGTAAATGCCAGGCATTTGTCAAGAGTTTCGACCAGGCTAAGCCGACCATAAAGGAAGCCAGGTGGCGATCAAAAATCTTTGGTGGGCAATATCGTTGGTACCACACCAAAGCCCACGTTGTCGAAAGAGACGCCGATGGCCGCGCGTTAAAAGTTGTTGGCATACGGCAGGATATACACGATGCTTATTCATCTGAATTACTTAGAGAGCAGGAAAGAGAAAGAGAAGCTATTGCCTACGAAGACTCTATGCACGCTATTTGGGAATGGCACCCGCTCACCGGCTATCTGTTTTGTAGCGAACACGTGATTGAAAAACTAGCCTTCAAATCCGAAGGACATTTATGGGGGCAAACTATAGACAGCTGGAGCGCCATTATTCACCCCCATGACCGGGCTGGATTTATAGCGCAGCTAGAGTTTCAGCTCGCCAACGGCGTTGAAAAAATTAGCGTCACTTACCGTGTACACCATGCCAATAATGATTGGTTTTGGGTAAAAGCCGAAGGAAAAGTGGTTGCGCGAAATAAAGCACTAAAACCCACGAAAATAATCGGAACCCTAATCGAAATTACTGGGCTTAAAAATGCCGAGCTAGAACTCGCGCAAGAGAAAGAACGCGCTGAAACCACACTAGAATCGATCAACGATTCGGTTATTACAACCGACCATCTGTCGAACATTATATCTATTAATTTCAAAACAAGTCTCTTGCTAGGGCTCAATTCAACCCAGGTGGTGGGAAAGCGTCTAGATCAGGTATGCGCGATAAATGAAGAAGGTAGTGACGAATTAGCACTCAACCTGACTGAACTGAGCTTGCAATCTGATTCGGCGTTTAATTTTACAAAATTAATTTTAACGAATAAGTCAGGCAAAAAATTTAATATTGAATGCTCGGTTTCGCCCATTCACGACATGAAAAATAGTCCCATCGGTACCGTGATGGTCATCCGTGACGTGTCTATTGCTCGTGAGCTATCGTTAGAAATAGAACACCGTGCTCAGCACGACTCGCTAACTGGCATTTACAACCGTCACGCCTTTGAGTCGGCGCTAGCAAGCAGCGTTCAAGCAAATGATTTTGAACACGTCCTCTGTTATATAGATTTGGATCAATTCAAAATTGTAAACGATACCTGCGGCCACGTTGCAGGTGATGAATTACTGAGGCAGTTATCATCAGAGTTATCCACGAGTATTCGTAAGACGGATATATTCGCCAGATTAGGCGGAGATGAATTTGGCGTGTTAATGCAACATTGTGATATTCCTCACGCCATTAAGATTGCTAAACAATTAAAAAAAATCGTCTCAGAATATATCTTTCATTGGGAGGACAAAACATTCAAGTTGGGAGCATCCATTGGCTTATCAACGATAAGCCCGACCACCTCACCTACTCTGGCTATGCAACACGCTGACACGGCTTGTTTTTCAGCTAAGGAACAAGGGCGTAATAGAATCCACGTCTATCGCTCTAGTGACGATGAAACCGCTTCGGCACGTGGGCAAATGGGCTGGGTGCCGCGATTGCACAAAGCACTCAGTGACAATCATTTTGAGTTATATATTCAGTCCATCGTTGACTTACAACGGCCTACTGAAGAGCCCTCTCACTTTGAGGTCCTTATTCGCCTCAAAGAGAAAGATGAAATCATTCCTCCTGGCGCTTTTTTGCCAGCTGCAGAACGATATAATTTGTCTGGCCAGATCGACAGGTGGGTCATCGAAAACACACTGTTACTACTCAACTCAAACAAAGAAAAATTAAAACCTGACGACGTTTTTAATATCAACTTATCGGCTTCAAGCCTCACCGAACAGGACTTTCTAACATTCATACAAAACAGTTTTCTTATGGTAGATATTGATCCAACTGCCATTTGTTTTGAAATTACCGAAACAGCCGCCGTCACTAATTTAACGGCCGCGAACACGTTCATCAAAGAGCTTAAAGATATGGGCTGTCAATTTGCCCTCGATGACTTTGGCAGCGGGTTATCATCTTTCGGTTATTTAAAGAACTTCCCAGTAGACTACCTGAAAATTGATGGCTCCTTCGTTAAAGACATCTTAGACGACCCTATTGATGCCGCGATGGTGAAATCCATTAATGAAATTGGGCATATTATGGGCAAGAAAACGGTGGCTGAGTGGGTTGAAAACCAGGCTATCGCCGATGTTCTAGCTGAAATAGGTGTGAATTATGCCCAGGGCTACCACTTCAGTAAGCCATTGCCGCTAAGCGATATGTTAAAAAACCGCAGCCTTCATACTTAAGGTTTGAGTATTATTTGACTTGGGTGTCTCGCTTTAACTGACCATTGCCCGCCCCTTTCTTCAGGCCATCCTCGCACCTCTATCACGCGCCGGTTATACCGGTTTAAATGTTTGAAGTACTTTAAGTCCTTTCTCGCTATCCAAATATAAACCCCATTATCAAAGTATAATTTTGTTCCTTTTCTGGAGCGCTGTATTGCTTTTATTTGTCCCTCAAAGCGGCCCCATTTTTTAGCAACCGGTGTTGCTATTGCAGTAACTGATTTGACTTGATACGCCTTAAGCTGCCACATACCTGAGCGTTTTTTTTCAGCATAGCGTTGAGCGGCTTGCAGGTCTTCTATATATTTTAAATTAGGCGGATGAAGGCTTAATATTGCCAGTCCAGCACGAATCATTTCTCGATTAATGTGTCGTCCATTTTTTAAAAATAAATGCGCTAATGTTCGACCGTAGTGATCGGCTAACTCAACATCGTGCTCTAAATAAACGAGCTGACCTAACACCAGCTCCTGCAGCTGTTTTTTCGCAAGATAGCCTCCTGGCTCGCCTATTTCGCCACTGAAGCCTATCTCTGGTGCATTAATGCTCAATAAGCGAACTTTTTCACCGCTAGCTAATACCACGGTGTCACCATCGACAACCTTAGATACCCTCCCAGTCTCTCGGGCAATAACGCTAGAACTACTGGCTAAAGCCGTAGTCAAAAATAGCCAGAACAGTAAATTCTTGCTGCTATCGACGCGAGCGATGCTTAGTTTTACCTTCTTTTTAATGAGATCAATTAACATCATTTGCGACGCACTGGCATATAATTAACAATGTAACAAATTTTTCTACGACATTAGTTTTATATTTCATCTTAACAGGTAGGTTCACTTTGTACTCACGCATACAAAACAGGCTAAAAAAATTAATTCAGCATCAGCAGGGTAATGCGCTGTATGGCGGCCTTAAAGGGCTTGAAAAAGAAAGTTTGCGCGTCAACAATGACGGCAGGATTGCTCAAACTAGCCATCCAGAAGGGCTCGGCTCTGCGCTAACTAATCCCTATATCACTACCGACTACTCTGAGGCCTTGCTGGAGTTTATTACTCCGCCTTTTAGTCAGGCAAACGATACACTTGAGTTTATGGACGCCTTGCACACTTATACCTACCAGCACATGGAAGATGAGATGCTGTGGGGCACAAGTATGCCTTGTATAGTCGATGGTGAAATGAGCATTCCTATCGCTGAATACGGCCAGTCTAATATTGGCAAGATGAAGCACATATACCGCATAGGCTTATGGCACCGATACGGCAGAAGCATGCAGGCCATCGCTGGCATACATTTCAACTATTCATTACCTGAAAGTTTTTGGCCCATTTACCAACAGCTTGAAGAAAACACTCAAAGCAAACAAGATTTTATTTCTCAGTGTTATATGGATATGACACGAAATATACACCGCTATGGTTGGTTAATTTTATATTTATTTGGTGCATCTCCCGCGATATGTAAATCGTTCTTAAAGGGGCAACAACATTCGTTTGATGAATTTGATGCTAACACGCTATATAAACCATATAGCACATCACTAAGAATGAGTGATATCGGCTATAAAAATGATAGTCAATCTGACATTAACATTTCGTACAATAACCTCAATGATTACGTCTCTCGACTGTTAACGGCTACACAAACCCCAGTTTCTGAGTACCAGAACATTGGCATAAAGGACGATGACGGACATTACCAACAACTCAACGCCAATATTTTACAGATTGAGAATGAGTACTACAGCAATGTTCGTCCTAAACAAGTAACAAAATCTGGTGAACGCCCTAGCGAAGCACTCAAAAAACGAGGTGTACGTTACGTTGAGTTGCGCTCCGTTGATTTGAGCCCATTCGAGCCCACCGGCGTTAGCGAACAGCAACTGTATTTCCTTGAAGCCTTTATGATTTTTTGTTTATTGCAAGACAGTCCACTAATGACGGCGGAAGATAAAGCCTGCGTTGATAAAAACTTGACCCGCGTCGCTTCCGAAGGACGCAAACCCGACTTATTGTTACGCCGTAACGGCGACTCTATTGATTTAAAAAAATGGGGCCTTGAGATCTGCCAGGAGATGAGCCAGTTATGCGATATATTAGATGCCGATGATGCAGACAAAAAATACGCTTCCGCTCTCGGGCAACAAATTGAAAAATTAAATGATGCGGCGCTCACGCCCTCCGCCATCATTTTACAGTCGATGAAACAACAGGACCTACCCTTCTTTAAGTATGCGATGAAGCAATCTTCTCAGCATCAACAATATTTTAAAAGTAAAACCCTGAGCGTCATTCAGCAAAAATGTTTTGATAGCGCCAGTAAAAATTCGATTCGGCAACAGCAACAGCTTGAACAAAACGACAGCGTGACTTTTGATCATTTTCTGCAACAGTATTTTTCACAAGGTTAATTATCTATTACACTGGGCTAATGAACTTTTCCCCGGCGTGAAATAATGGATAAACAGGATGGTATTTTCGACCGCCTTCTTAAGAGAATCGGGCTGTCTATAGCAAATTATCTAAGTCAACCAGTCAGCCAATACACTCACTTTAGTCTTGAAGATACCGACAGCTTAAAGAGTCACCTGATGCCCGGCGATATTTTGCTGGTTGAAGGTAGGCAGCGTATTAGCACAGCCATTAAGTACTTAACACAATCGACCTGGTCCCACGCCGCGATATATATTGGCGATATTACGGATTCTAAAACCGGCGTTACACTACATCACCAACTCATAGAAGCCGACCTCGTTGATGGTGTAGTAGCGGTACAGGTTGATAAATATTGCGACGTTAATACCCGCATTTGTCGGCCGATAGGACTAAACGAGAACGATCAGCGTACCGTCGTTGACTACATGCTTAATAGCCTGGGCAAAACTTACGACCAAAGAAATATTGTTGACCTGATTCGCTATCTATTTCCAACGCCTCCGATTCCAAGCAGTTACCGAAGAGAGCTATTAAAGTTGGGCAGCGGCGACCCTACAAGAGCCATATGTTCTACATTGATTGCACAGGCCTACCAATCCATTCAATACCCTATTTTGCCTTTAGTAAAGCAACGTGGTGATTACAAAAAATTGCTGTTCCAACTCCGGCATCATTCATTATTCGTTCCAAGAGACTTCGACATCTCACCTTTTTTTAATATTATCAAACCGACCCTATTTACTCACTTTGATCGCAGAAAAATACAATGGGATATGAAAGCAAACCCGGTAAAGCCTTCTTAAACTGCGACCGCAAACCATTACTTCTATTCATATCACAATATAGAATTATTCAGCGGCTATATATTTGCTACACTCGATTAAATTTAAATTGAACAAAACCCATGAATATACAAACGCTCAATAAAGAACTCGATAATAAACAACCTCGTGAGATTCTAAAGTCAATTTATTCGACCTTTAACAATCTGGCTATTTCATTTAGTGGAGCTGAAGATGTAATACTGATTGATATGGCTTGCAAACTGGGTTTAAAGCCCGCCGTTTTTACCCTGGATACCGGACGCTTACACCCTGAAACGTATCAATTTATTCAAACAGTAATGGGTCATTACGCCATTAAAATTAATATATTAACGCCTGCAGCAGAGGCTGTTCAGGAACTAACCTATGAAAAGGGTTTATTTAGTTTTTATGTTGACGGACACAAGGAGTGCTGTGGTATTAGGAAAGTAGCGCCACTGAAACAACATTTATCCACCTTATCTGGCTGGATTACCGGCCAACGACGAGATCAAAGCGAGACCACGCGGAACACTCTAGCCGTTGCTGAACTAGACGCTTCTTTCGGCGGTAAAGATGTAGAGTTAATGAAATTCAACCCACTGTGTCATTGGAGTTCTGAACAGGTTTGGTCTTACATCAGGGCGCTTGACGTTCCGTTTAACCCCCTGCATAGCCGAGGTTTCATTAGTATCGGTTGTGAACCCTGTACTCGACCTACCCTGCCACACCAAAACCCGAGAGAAGGCCGCTGGTGGTGGGAGGAAGCGGATCATAAGGAATGTGGTTTACATTCGTCACTATCAGCGCCAACATAAAACACTTCCTGTAGCTGGAGCGATTGGGCCTTTAGTAATGCGGTATTTGAATATTTTCAAATAACTGATTAATGGCCGTCTGCTCTTTTAACTCCATCGCCGTATCAATGAGTTCTTTCGTTAAATGCGGTGCAAACAAACGAATAAATTCATACATATAGCCACGCAAGAAAGTATCTTTGCGGATACCAATTTTGGTAATGCTTTGACCAAACAAATGGCTCGCATCAAGCGCAATCAGATCTTGATCGGCTTTTTCGTCATACGCCATACGCGCGACAATACCCACTCCTAAGCCCAAGCGGACGTAGGTTTTAATAACATCAGCATCGACCGCGGTGAGGGCGACATTGGGGGTAAGGTTTTGGGCTTTAAAAGCGTCGTCAAGCTTAGACCTCCCTGTAAAGCCAAACACATAGGTAATAAGTGGTCGCGCCGCCACATCACTGAGAGTAATGTGTTTTAGTTTTGTTAAATCATGGCCTTTAGGTACTAGGATACATCTGTCCCATGAGTAACAAGGCAGCATCACAAGGTTATCAAATAGCTCTATGGCCTCCGTGGCTATAGCCAAATCCACCTTACCTTGAGACACCATTTCAGATATTTGAATCGGCGTACCTTGCTGAATATCTAGGCTGACATCAGGCATGTCCTGCATAAATGATTTAATCACCGCAGGTAAGGCGTAACGCGCCTGCGTATGGGTCGTGGCTATCGATAACGTGCCTTTACTCTCATCACGGAACTCCCTGGCGATATTTTTTATATTTTCGGCCTGCATCAATATTTCGCCAGCAATGGCTATTATTTTCTTCCCCGCCGGGGTCATATCCGTTAAATGCTTGCCGTTGCGAATAAAAACTGGGATACCCAGTTCATCTTCTAAAATACGAATCTGTTTACTTATGCCTGGCTGAGAAGTATAAATATGCTCAGCAGTGGCTGACACGTTCAAATTATTTTTAGACACTTCCCAGATATAGCGTAATTGTTGTAGTTTCATAATCTCTTATCTTATAAAGTTATAAATATAGAAATATATATTCCTTTTCATTATATAGATTCTATATTATATTTCAAGCCCTTTTATTGTTTGGTCTTGGTTTTGGATTTTACTTATATTCTATCAGGCGCGGCCGTAGGGTTTATTATAGGCTTGACCGGTGTCGGTGGTGGCTCCTTAATGACGCCTTTACTTGTTTTAGGCTTCAACGTTCAACCAGCTATCGCAGTAGGTACTGACCTGCTTTACGCTGCCATTACAAAATCGGGCGGCGTCTTGACTCATCATAAGCTGAAGAATGTAGATTGGTCTATCGTAAAAAAATTAAGCCTGGGTAGCATACCAGGCTCGATCGGCTGCATTATCGTTATTCAATACGTTGGCATTGCCGAAGAGACATTCGAAGAGTTAATCTCTATCACCCTTGGTTTTATGCTGATACTAACGTCTGCCGTAATTTTGTTCAAAGAGACGCTAAGCAAGCAATTAAGGCGAAAACAACACTACACGCCCAGTACCACGCTAATCGTCAGCCTTGGAGTGGTGTTAGGCCTGCTAGTAACGATTTCATCGGTAGGTGCTGGCGCTATTGGCGGCGCCATACTTTTACTGCTCTACCCTCGTTTAAGTACTCGGCGAATTATAGGGACCGATATCGCACATGCGGTCCCATTGACAGCCATGGCTGGCTTAGGCCATTTGCAATTAGGACACATAGATTTCAATCTTTTATTCAGCTTAATTATTGGTTCATTGCCTGCTATTTATATAGGCACAATGGTCGGTGAAAAACTGCCAGAGAAACTGTTGAAATATATGCTCGCCAGTATTTTATTGTTCATCGGTATTAAGTTTGCGATTTAAAAAATGGATTAACATTGATCTGAATCACCTGTAAGTTCAGTCGCGCAGATCAGTAAGTGAATGGTCATGTTTTAATGTGCTGTTAGACAAAACAATTAATTCTTAAAATTTACAAATAATATCTGCGGAAACAGTAACACATGGGGAAAGAACGCTTAAAAATTCTATATCATCACATAATCTTTATCGATAAGTGATGGCATTGCGACATATTAAACTCAACCACAATTGACCTAATGTTATGGAGACTGCCAGATTCAAACAACCTTGAAAGGCTAAATACTTACAATATTTGCTTATTCTTTTTTTGAATTAACTTTATAATTAAATGCAATTTTAATTATAAATAATAATGCAATAAAAACGCATCAGCAATTTATTAATAACTCGGAATAAAGCTGAAATGTTTATAATAACCAACTGAATTAATTAAAAAGGATTCGAAATGACTTTTGTAGTAACCGAAGCATGCATTAAGTGCAAATACACTGACTGCGTTGATGTCTGCCCAGTAGATTGTTTTCATGAAGGGCCTAACTTTCTTGTTATCGATCCAGATGAGTGTATTGATTGTACCTTGTGCGAACCAGAGTGCCCTGTAGAGGCCATATATTCTGAAGATGAACTACCAGAAGGGCAAGAGGCTTTTATAAAGCTCAATGCAGAATTAGCGTTAAACTGGCCCGTTATTACCGATGTTAAAGACGCGCCTGCAGACGCCGATGATTGGGTAAATATAAAAGATAAATTGGAATTATTAGAAAAGTAATCTAATTCTATCTAAAGCGTTAACATTTAAACGTTCAAAAAAAAGCCGGGTAAACCCGGCTTTTTTTATGCTTCGACTACTTCCTGTTCGATCTGGGTATCGACGATTCGATCAACCAGTTCAACATAAGCCATTGGTGCAGCGTCACCCGTTCTAAATCCACATTTAAGTATCCGCAGATAACCACCAGGACGCTCTTTATAACGATCAGCAAGATTATTAAATAGTTTAGTCACGCTATCACGGTCTCTAAGCCGAGAGAAAATTAAACGTCTTTTAGCAACTGAGTCTTCCTTAGACGCTGTGATAATTGGTTCAATAAAGCGGCGAAGCTCTTTAGCTTTAGGTACAGTTGTACGAATAACTTCGTGTTCAATTAACGAGTTTGCCATGTTTTTAAACATCGCTTTACGGTGGCTACTATTACGATTAAGCTGCCTGCCTGATTTCCGGTGACGCATAGTTAAATCCTTAAATTAATTTGAAACAGCAACCTTATCACTAGTAATTAAACTAGAAGGTGGCCAGTGTTCAAGACGAATACCTAAAGACATACCTTTTGAAGCCAATATATCTTTAATTTCAGTGAGTGATTTTTTACCTAAATTTGGTGCTTTAAGTAATTCAACTTCAGTACGTTGGATTAAATCACCAATATAGAATATTTGTTCTGCTTTTAAACAATTCGCAGAACGAACCGTAAGCTCTAAATCGTCAACAGGGCGAAGTAAAATAGGATCAAACTCAGGCTCTTTAGGTAGCTCTGGTTCGTCAACTATATCTTTTAAATCAACAAAAACAGCAATATGATGATGAAGGATCGTAGCAGCAGACCTTATTGTTTCTTCAGGGTCGATAGTACCATTAGTTTCTAATTCTATGACCAGTTTATCCAGATTAGTGCGTTGTTCTACACGCGCAGAATCAACGTTAAATGAGATTCTTTTTATAGGGCTAAAAGACGCATCTAATAACAATGTACCAATCGGTAGATCAACATCAGCATCTTTACGTGAAGCAGCCGTTTGATAACCATTACCACGTTCAACCTTAATCGTCATAGACAGCTTACCTTTTGAAGTAAGGTTGGCTATAACAAGATCAGGGTTGAATATTTCAACGTCATGATCTATTTTAAGATCCGCTGCAGTCACCTGTCCAAGACCAGATTTTTCCAGTGTAAGAAAAGCTTCATCTTTCGCGTTTAGAGACACGGCTAAATTTTTAAGGTTCAGCATGATATCAATCACATCTTCCTGAACACCTTCAATCGTAGTGTATTCGTGCAAAACACCTTCGATTTTGATCTCAGTTACTGCACAACCAGAGATTGAAGAAAGTAAAACACGCCGTAGCGCATTACCTAGAGTGTGACCATATCCACGCTCCATCGGTTCAATAGTAACTTTTGAACAGAATGGGGTGATAGATTGGACCCCGGTAACCTTAGGTTGTAGAAAGCCTGAAAGTAAAGTTTGCATTATATCTCCTCTTTATATTACTTAGAGTAAAGCTCAACAACGAGATGTTCATTAATTTCAGCAGGTAAATCAGATCTCTCTGGTTTGACTTTAAAAGTACCCTGCATTTTATTAACGTCCATTATTATCCATTCGGGGATTCCGCGTTGTTCAACAAATTCAAGTGCAGATTTAATACGATTTTGATTTCTGGCACTTTCTTTAACTTCAACCACGTCTTCGACATTCACCTGAAAAGATGGGATGTTAACTCGAACACCATTTACCATAATTCCATTATGTCTAACGAGTTGCCTAGCTTCAGAACGAGAAGATGAAAAACCCATTCTATAAACCACGTTATCCAGGCGACACTCTAATAGTTGAAGTAAGTTCTCACCAGTAGAACCTTTAATTCTTGCAGCTTCCGCATAGTAACCACGGAATTGCTTTTCAAGTATTCCGTAAATACGGCGAAGTTTTTGTTTTTCGCGTAGCTGTAAAGCGTAATCAGTAAGACGTGTACGACGTTGACCGTGCTGACCCGGAGGGTACGGTCTTTTTTCCATCGCGCATTTAGCCGTATAGCATTTTTCGCCTTTTAAAAATAGTTTCTCACCTTCACGTCGACATAAACGACATTTTGAATCAGTATATTTAGCCATAATAGTTCCTGTTTACACGCGACGTTTTTTAGGTGGGCGACAACCATTATGAGGAATAGGCGTCACATCTTCGATAAAAGTAATGTTAAAGCCAATATTATTAAGCGCTCTAACGGCTGATTCACGACCTGGGCCAGGACCCTTAATTTTAACTTCAAGATTTTTCATGCCAAAATCTTTAGCCACTTCACCTGCACGTTCCGCAGCAACCTGAGCTGCAAATGGCGTACTTTTACGTGAACCTCTGAATCCAGAACCACCAGCGGTAGCCCAAGATAGAGCATTGCCTTTACGATCTGTGATGGTAATTATCGTATTGTTAAAAGTAGCGTGCACATGGACTATGCCATCTACAACATTCTTTTTAACTTTCTTTTTACTACGACTTGGTTTAGCCATACTACAAGTATCCTTTAATTAAATCTTATTTTCTAATTGGTTTGCGAGGACCCTTTCGTGTCCGAGCATTAGTTTTTGTACGTTGACCACGTACAGGTAAGCTTCTACGATGGCGTATACCACGAAAGCAACCCAAGTCCAGTAACCGCTTGATACTCATTGAAACTTCACGACGCAAATCGCCTTCAATTACATATTTAGCAACTTCCGTACGAATAAGCTCTAGTTGCTCTTCAGATAGTTCTCGAATTTTAGTCGCAGCATCAATCCCAACAGCTCCACAAATAGCTTTTGATCTTGTTAGACCTATTCCATAAATTGAAGTTAATGAAATAACAATGTGCTTATTATCAGGTATATTAATACCAGCAATACGTGCCATTAATTCTCTCCGTTATTTGGCCAGTAGAAAACCGGCAATTTTAATCTTTATTTAAACTTACTACAAGCTAAAGTGTTAGCCTTGGCGTTGTTTATGTCTGCCATCTTTACAAATGACGCGAACAATGCGATTACGCTTAACCACTTTACAATTACGACAAATTTTCTTTACTGATGCTCGAACTTTCATTATTAACTCCTACTTAAACCTTAACTATTTTTAAGGTTTGCTTTTTTCATTAAGCCTTCATAACGCTGCGACATTAAATGAGATTGCATTTGAGCAATGAAATCCATAACAACAACAACGATAATTAACAAAGATGTACCGCCGAAATAGAAAGGTACATTCCAATATACAATCAAAAATTCAGGTAGCAAACACACCGATGTAATATAAATTGCACCTAACAGAGTGAGTTTAGTTACGACGGCATCAATATATTTTGTAGTTTGCTCGCCGGGTCTTATACCAGGGATAAACGCACCCGATTTTTTAAGGTTATCCGACGTATCTCTCGAATTAAAAACAAGCGCAGTATAAAAGAAACAGAAAAATATAATCGCAGTCGCATATAGAAATACATAAATCGGCTGACCAGGAGATAACATACTGGATACATCTTGCATCCAGCCCATACCTTCACTATTGCCAAACCATCCCGCAATGGTTGAAGGAAACAATATAATGCTTGAAGCAAATATAGGGGGGATAACACCAGCCATATTAAGTTTCAGTGGCAAAAAGCTTGATTGACCAGCAAGAACTTTATTACCTTGCTGCCTTTTAGCATAGTTAATTTTTATCCGCCGCTGAGCTCTCTCTACAAAAATTACAAAAGCGGTCACGCCAATAGCGAGAATAAACAGAATAATCACCATAAACGCATTCATTTCACCCGATCTAACCAACTCTAGCGTACCACCAATGGCTGTGGGCAAGCCCGCAACGATGCCGGCAAATATGATAATTGAAATACCATTACCAATACCCCTTTCCGTTACCTGCTCACCAAGCCACATAAGAAATAGAGTGCCACTGACTAAAGTAATTACCGCGGTAAACATAAATGAGAGACCAGGATTGAATACCACAGCCAGGCCACCAGCTGATTGGCCCTGGATTGCAGTGGCCACACCAAATGCCTGAAATGTTGCCAATACAACTGTAAAGTATCTCGTATATTGTGTTATTTTACGTTTGCCTGACTCGCCTTCTTTTTTCAGCTGTTCAAATTTTGGAACGACTGATGTCATCAACTGAATGATAATAGATGCTGATATATAAGGCATTATGCCTAGAGCAAAAATACTAAGTCTCTTTAATGCACCACCAGAAAACATATTAAACATGTCCAATATGGTTCCTGCTTGCTGTTCAAACATGAGCGCCAGTGCCTTGGGATCAATCCCAGGTACAGGAACATGCGCACCGATTCTAAAAACAAATAACGCTAGCAGAACAAAAATTAAGCGTTGGCGTAATTCGGGTAAGTTTTTTAATCCGCCCGCACTACCGGCAGCTGATGCTCCTAAAGACGACATGAATTACTCTATTGATCCACCAGCGGCTTCAATTGCTTTAGCGGCACCTGAAGTAGCAAAAATTCCTTTTAATTTAACAGCCGTAGTGATATTTCCTGACAGGATAATTTTCACACGCTTGGTAAACTCAGGAACAATATTAGCGAGAATCAACGTCTCAATTGTAATCAATTCATCTGCAAGATTTTCAAGTTCATTAAGTCTTACTTCTGCAGAAAGCCGCTTTTTGGCAGAGTTAAAGCCTACTTTTGGCAACCTGCGCTGGATAGGCATTTGCCCACCTTCAAAACCTACTTTATGGTAACCACCTGAACGAGATTTTTGTCCTTTATGTCCACGACCACACGTTTTACCAGTTCCTGAACCAATACCACGCCCCACTCTTTTGCGAGACTTAGTACTACCTTCTGCTGGTTTGATTGTATTCAATAACATCTTTAAACCTCTTCTACGCGAACCATATAATTAACTTTATTGATCATCCCTCTATTTTCAGGGGTATCAATCACTTCCACAGTTTGATGCATTTTACGTAATCCAAGCCCTGCAACACATGCTTTATGCGAGGCCAATCTTCCGTTTTTACTGCGAACTAATGTTACTTTAATTTTTTTATCAGTCATCATAATTACCCAGTGATATCCGCTACAGATTTGCCACGCTTCATTGCAACTGCTTCAGCATTAGTCATGTCTGACAACCCTTTTATAGTTGCACGAACGACATTTGCTGGGTTATTACTACCCACGCATTTAGCCAATACGTCATGCACGCCAACTACTTCAAATACCGCACGCATTGCACCACCAGCAATAATACCCGTGCCTTCAGAAGCCGGTTTCATAAACACTGACGCCGCTCCATAATTTGAGACTATAGGGTATTGCAAGGTATTTTCACTTAATACAACCGTAGTCATATTTTTACGTGCCTGTTCCATTGCTTTTTGAATTGCCGCAGGAACTTCACGGGCCTTACAAATCCCAAAGCCTACGCGCCCTTTTCCATCGCCAACAACTGCTAGTGCTGAAAATCTGAATTGACGTCCACCTTTGACAACCTTAGAAATTCTTCTAACAGTTATCAATTTTTCCTGTAGATCATCTTGTTTATTTTGATTCTGTATCGATGCCATAATTGCCTCTAAAATTCCAATCCGTGTTCACGTGCGGCGTCAGCTAATGCTTTTACACGACCATGAAATTTAAATCCAGAACGATCGAAAGCAACTTTTTTTACACCTGCTTTAACCGCACGTTCAGCAATAGCTTTGCCGACAACACCAGCCGCTTCAACATTACCTGAATATTTGAACTCACCTTTGATCTCACTGATGAGTGTTGAAGCAGAAGCAAGAACCTTAGATCCATCACCACTGATTATTTGTGCGTATATATGACGCGGTGTTCTATGAACGCACAAACGATCGACACCTTTCTCTTTAATACGAGATCTAGTTTTAGTCGCTCTGCGTATGCGTGAACTTTTCTTATCCATTATATTTGCCTATTTCTTCTTAGCTTCTTTCATAACAACGTGCTCACCGACGTAACGAATACCTTTACCTTTATAAGGCTCAGGAGCACGGTACGCGCGAATATCAGCAGCAACCTGGCCCACTACACATTTGTCACTACCTTTAATAATAACTTCAGTTTGGCTTGGTGTTTCTATAGTAATACCTACAGGAATCGGGTGATCAACAGGATGTGAAAAACCCAGGGTTAAATTAAGAAACTGACCTTTAACCTGCGCACGATAACCCACACCACGAAGTTCTAATTTTTTTTCAAAGCCCGTAGTGACACCAATTACCATATTATTAACCAAAGAACGCATTGTTCCGGCTAACGCTACAGAAGATTTGCCCACAACGTTAGGCTTAAATGTAAGAATGTTGTTATTCTTTACAATATCAACACAGTTAATAATGTCGCAGCTTAATTCACCTAACTTACCTTTTACAGTTAACTTGCCATCGACATTTGTAAACTCAACGCCTGAAGCTAATTCAACTGGACTATTCGCAATTCTTGACATAATAAAACCTGATTAACTTACGTAACAAAGGACTTCGCCACCATGCCCACTTGAGCGTGCCGCGCGGTCAGTCATTAAACCATGTGAAGTTGAAATAATAGCGATACCTAAACCACTTTTAACCTTAGGTAACTCATCTTTAGATTTATAGATACGAAGACCAGGCTTACTGACTCGGTCGATCATCTCTATCACAGACTTACCTTGAAAATACTTTAATGTAATTTCTAAAGTAGGTTTATTTTTTGCGTCTTCAATTTTAATTGAACCAGCGACATAGCCTTCTTCTTCTAAAACTTTAGCAAGCGCTAGTTTTTTTGTTGAAAAAGGCATACTTACAGTTTTCTTTGCAGCAGATTGCGCATTACGAATGCGGGTTAACATGTCTGCTATAGGATCGCTCATACTCATTAGTTAATTCCTCTTTTACCAGCTAGCCTTAGATAAACCAGGCACGTCACCGCGCATGGTCGCTTCGCGTAATTTATTACGACCTAAGCCAAACTTTCTATAATAACCGTGTGGACGGCCAGTAATACTGCAACGATTGCGTATACGAGATGGACTAGAATCACGCGGCATTTTAACGAGCTTAGTCTGAGCTTCGACAACCTGGTCAAAGGTAGACTTAGGATTTCTTATGATTTCTTTTAAAGCCGTTCTTTTTACTGCATATTGAGCCACTAAACGAATACGTTTAGCTTCTCTTGCTATCATTGATTTCTTAGCCATCAGTTAACCTTGTTGTTTAATAGGGAAATTAAAAGCCTTTAGTAACGCACGGCCTTCATTATCATTTTTTGCTGTCGTAGTAATAGCAATATCAAATCCTCGTATCGTATCTATTTTATCATAGTCGATCTCAGGGAAGATAATTTGCTCAGTGACACCCATCGAATAATTACCTCTGCCATCGAAGGATTTATCACTTAAACCCCTGAAATCTCTAATTCTCGGAATGGCGATAGCAACTAAACGCTGTAAAAAATCGTACATACGCACATTACGTAACGTGACCTTGCAACCAATTGGCATATCGTCGCGAATTTTAAAACCAGCAATAGATTTTTTTGATAAAGTAATAATCGCCTTTTGGCCTGAAATTTTTTCTAAATCAGCCACCGCATTTTGAATTATTTTCTTATCCGCAACCGCCTCACCTACACCCATGTTTAGTGTAATTTTAGTGATTTTAGGAACTTCCATTATTGACTTAAACTTGAATTCCTTCATTAAAGCAGGAATTATTTCGTTTTTATAATGATTTTCTAGTATTGACATAACTTTTCTCTATAATTCCTAAGCGTCGAGCACTTCATTATTTGACTTGAAGAAACGAACTTTCTTGCCGTCCTCAAGGACTCTAAAACCAACTCGATCAGCTTTTTTAGTTTGAGCGTTATATATTGCTACGTTAGAAACATTGATTGGCATTTGCTTCTCAATTATACCGCCTTCAATACCTTTATTTGGATTAGGTTTTTGGTGTTTCTTAACCGTATTAATACCTTCAACAAGTATTTTATCGTCAGAAACAACGGTCAAAACTAGGCCACGCTTGGCTTTGTCTTTTCCCGTTAATACAATAACTTCATCACCTTTTTTAATCTTATTCATAATTAAACTTTTAATTAATTAAATAACTTCGGGGGCCAATGAAATGATTTTCATAAATTTTTCATTACGAAGCTCACGAGTCACTGGGCCAAAAATACGTGTACCAATTGGTTGATGATTTGCGTTCAACAGAACAGCAGCATTACCATCAAAACGAATAATAGAACCATCAGGGCGTCGCACGCCTTTTCTAGTTCTTACCACTACAGCATTGCACACATCACCTTTTTTAACTTTACCTCTAGGTATAGCATCTTTGATACTTACCTTGATAATGTCGCCAATTTTGGCGTATCGCTTATGTGAACCACCTAACACTTTTATACACATGACATTACGAGCACCACTGTTATCAGCGACATCGAGTCTTGATTGCATTTGAATCATTACTTACTCCAACTAAATCTATTTTGTTTTTTCAATAATTGCATGAAGCTTCCATGATTTCGACTTAGACATGGGTCGACAAGAAACTAAGGAAACAATATCGCCTTCAGCACATTCATTACTTTCGTCATGCGCCTGAAAATTAGTACTACGTTTGATATATTTGCCGTACAAAGGATGCTTAACCTGACGGGTCACTTTTACGGTGATTGTTTTATCACCTTTATTACTGGTGACGACACCAGAAATAGTTCTTGAAGTCTGCTCTTGATCACTCATTAATTTCACCTGATTGTTCATTCAAAATAGTCTTAATACGAGCAATATCACCACGCTTAAGACCAAATTGATGCACCTGAGTCAGTTGGCCAGTTGCACTTTGCATACGCAAATTAAACTGTTCTTTTCTTAGCTCAAGCAATAAATCTTTGAGTTCTTGAGCGGTTTTTTCTCTTAATTCAGACGCTTTCATTACATTATTGTCCGTTCAGCAAATTTCGTTTTAAAAGGAAGTTTTGCAGAAGCAAGCTGGAAAGCTTCAACAGCGATCTCTTTAGACACACCCTGCAATTCAAACAACATCGTTCCAGGTTTAATCTGAGCAACCCAAAACTCTACGCTACCTTTACCTTTACCCATCCTAACTTCTAATGGTTTTTTCGTAATTGGTTTGTCAGGAAAAACCCTGATCCATACTTTACCGCCACGTTTAATATGTCGGTTAATAGCACGGCGACTCGCTTCAATTTGACGTGATGTCATTCTTCCGCGCTCGGTAGATTTCAGACCGAACTCGCCAAAGCTCACCTCATTACCACGACTAGCCAAACCGGTATTTCTACCTTTATGAGCTTTTCTGTATTTTGTTCTTTTTGGTTGTAACATCGTTATTACCTATTCTCCAGCAACTTCCTTGGAACCCAACACAGGAAGGGCAGATTTATCATCAAAAACTTCACCTTTAAAGATCCAAACTTTGATCCCTAAAATTCCGTAAGTAGTTAAAGCCTCAGTAAAACCATAATCAATATCAGCTCTTAGCGTATGCAATGGAACGCGACCTTCTCTATACCATTCATTACGAGCAATATCAGCGCCATTCAAACGACCACTAACTTTGATTTTAATACCTTCTGCACCCAATCTCATTGTGTTGGTAACAGCGCGTTTCATCGCGCGTCTAAACATAATGCGACGTTCCAGCTGTTGCGCAACGCCTTCAGCTACGAGCAGCGCATCAAGTTCAGGCTTACGAATTTCTTCAACGTTTATTTGGACCGGAACACCCATTATCTTACTGACTTCAGCTCGAAGCGAGTCGATATCACCGCCTTTCTTACCAATAACAATACCCGGGCGAGCGGTATGAATAGTAATATTAGCGTTAGAAGCCGGCCTGTTAATCTGAATTTTGCTAACCGATGCCGCCATTAATTTCTTTTTTAAGAAATCTCTGACAATCAAATCTTGTCTTAGCATTTCAGGATAAGACTGCGTATTGGCATACCAACGAGAATTCCAATCTTTTACAATTCCGAGACGTATACCAGTAGGATGTACTTTTTGACCCATATCAATTCACTCTTTATTTAGTGTCACAAACTGCAATAGTTATATGGCAGTTTCTTTTTAAGACTTTATCACCACGACCTTTTGCACGAGCCCTAAAGCGCTTATGCGTTCCGGCTTCATCTACAAAGACTGTTGAAATATATAACTCATCAACATCTGCGCCTTCATTATGTTCGGCGTTAGCAATCGCAGAATTCAAAATCTTCTTGAACGTATCTGCCGCTTTACGGGTACTAAATCCTAAATGATTTAATGCCTTTTCAACGGTTACACCACGAATTTGATTAGCAATCAAACGGCCTTTTTGAGCCGAGAAATTTGCGTTTTTTAATTTAGCTTTGACTTCCATCATTATACCAATTGTTATCTTGATTTCTTATCAACGACATGACCACGATAAGTGCGCGTTAAAGCAAACTCACCCAGTTTATGACCAACCATATTTTCAGTAATAATTACTGGCATATGTTGCCTTCCGTTATGAATGGCAATAGTTAATCCGACCATATTTGGAGAGACCATTGAACGTCTTGACCAGGTTTTAATTGGTCTGCGATTATTACTTTCTACAGCCACTTCGACTTTTTTCATTAAATGAAGATCGACGAAAGGCCCTTTTTTAATGGATCTAGGCACAATATATCCTTAACGTTTAGTTCTATTTTTTACAATCAATTTATCTGTTCGCTTATTACTACGCGTCTTATAACCTTTGGTAGGCATACCCCAAGGAGAAACAGGATGACGACCACCTGAAGTACGACCCTCACCACCACCATGCGGGTGATCTACCGGGTTCATAGCTACACCACGAACCGTAGGTCTAACACCTCTCCAGCGTTTAGCACCCGCCTTACCAAGCGAAATCAAACTATGCTCTGAGTTACCAACTTCGCCAATAACAGCACGACACGCAGACAGAACTTTTCGCATTTCACCGGAACGCAATCTAAGCGTAACGTGATCACCGTCTCTAGCAACAATTTGAACCACTGTGCCAGCACTACGAGCTATTTGAGCTCCCTTACCAGGCTTTAACTCGACACAATGAACCTGCGAACCAACAGGAATATTCCTCATGGGCAAGCAATTACCGACCTTAATTGGGGCTACTTCTGAAGAGATAACTTCTTCGCCGACAGATAAATTCTTTGGCGCAATGATGTAACGTCTTTCCCCGTCATTATATAGTATTAACGCAATATTGGCAGTTCTATTTGGATCATATTGCAGACTTTCTACCTTGCCAGGGATATCAAATTTATTTCTTTTGAAGTCAATAAGACGGTAATGCTGCTTATGACCACCGCCGCGATGCCTGGTAGTGATCCGACCATTATTATTACGCCCGCCCGTTTTAGTTTTCTTAGCAAGTAGCGGCGCATAAGGAGCCTCCTTACTTAACTCGGAATTTCTAACTCTAACTACAAAACGAGAGCCAGGTGAAGTTGGTTTTGATTTTACAATTGCCATAAGATTAATCTTTTTTCCAATTACGCAGAAACAAATTCTATTTCTTGCCCAGATTTAATTCGAACGTAAGCCTTTTTTACATCAGATCTTTTACCCAATGTACGACCATGACGTTTAGTTTTACCTTTGACTATTAACGTTTTTACTGACTCAACGTTCACGTCAAAAAGCTTTTCAACCGCTGCTTTAATTTCTGATTTATTAGCAGTGTTATTAACTTTAAATACATACTGATTGTTTTTATCAGCAGCAATAGAGCTTTTTTCAGTCACTACTGGTGCAGTAATTAACTGTAATAAAAATTCCTGATTCATTTTAAGCGCTCCTCAATTAATGCAATTGCATCAGCAGTTACACAGATCTTTTCAAATGATAAGAGAGACACTGGATCCATTTCAAATGCAGTACAAACATCAATTTTATGAAGATTACGACTAGCCAGTTGAAGATTAAAATCGTCTGCCGCTAAGATAATAAGCGTACTAGTAATTCCATTTTCATTCAAAATTCCGCTTAAAACTTTTGTCTTTGGTGCATCTAAGGATAATTCATCAATAATAACCAATCTTTCCTGACGAACAAGCTCAGATAAAATTGAACGCATCGCAACAGCATACATTTTTTTATTTAACTTTTTGCTATGATCTTGCGGTTTAGCAGCAAAGGTTACACCACCTGTCCGCCAGATAGGACTTCTGATCGTTCCTGCACGAGCACGACCCGTACCTTTTTGCTTCCATGGTTTAACACCACCACCACTTACTTCAGAACGAGTTTTTTGTGCGCGCGTACCAGCTCGTGCATTAGCCATGTAGGTCACAACCAACTGGTGAACAAGTCCTTCATTATAATCTTGCCCAAATACAGCTTCAGATACATCCTTACCTACGACAGGCGATTGAATATTCATAATTTATGCCTAATTTTTTGTTTTAACAGCCGGCGTCACTATAACGTCGCCATTTTTAGAGCCCGGAATTGCGCCCTTAATTAATAAAACTGATTTTTCAACGTCAACTTTGACTATCTCAAGGTTTTGCGTTGTAACTTTCTCATGACCCATATGACCGGCCATTTTCTTGCCTTTTAAAACCCTACCCGGGGTTTGACATTGACCAATTGAACCCGGCGCACGATGTGCTAATGAGTTACCGTGCGTAGCGTCTTGCATCTGAAAGTTATGACGCTTAATAACACCCTGGTAACCCTTACCAATACTTTGACCAGAAACGTCGATTTTTTGCCCAACCTGAAAAAGGTCTAACGGTAGATCCGAGCCTACTTCCAAATCGGAGTCCTGTTCTAATCTAAATTCCCAGAAACCTCGGCCAGCTTCAACGCCAGCTTTTGCAAATTGACCCGCTTCTGCTTTATTTACTCTAGAGTTTTTCATGACGCCCGTAGTGATCTGCACAGCAGAGTAGCCATCGGCATCTTGATTTATTACTCGAGTAATTCGGTTAGGTAGCACTTGAACGACAGAAACCGGAATGGAAGTCCCTTCTTCTGTAAATATTCTGGTCATACCGCATTTGCGGCCTACTAGTCCTAAAGACATGATATATCCTCTTTATCTATTTTTAACCGAACTAGTTCAGCTTGATTTGTACATCAACGCCCGCTGATAAATCCAGCTTCATTAACGCATCTACTGTTTTATCGGTTGGCTCAACAATTTCCATCATACGTTTATGCGTACGAAGCTCATATTGATCCCTTGCATCTTTATTAACGTGCGGAGATGTAAGCACCGTGAAACGTTCTTTTTTCGTCGGCAAAGGAATCGGTCCCATTACCTGGGCCCCAGTTCTTTTAGCTGTTTCAACTATTTCACGAGCAGCGTGATCAATTAAACGGTGATCGAAGCCTTTAAGACGAATTCTAATGGATTGTTTTGACATTTTATTTACTCAATTATTTTAGCGACAACGCCGGCGCCTACTGTACGGCCACCTTCACGAATAGCGAAACGAAGA